>OIEE01000676.1_pt1 | contig 10757 bp, 6 predicted proteins | sample 1581701 | NCBI WGS metagenome assembly OIEE01 (sample SAMN01760976, study PRJEB22395) | human gut metagenome | reverse complement strand
CTTCGGAAGACTATAGGTTTTATCATTTGCCGTAGTCGCAGACTGCTCTGCCCAATGGATTATCTCATCGTGATAAACGGGAGTAAGCTCAAAATCGTATCGGATGGCAAGAAAAGTATTATGAACCTAAGTTCGAACAAAATGATGGCACAGATGCAGGATATGCTAACTGCGTGTATGATAGGCGACCTGTCTAAGATGTCATCCAACTACCAGCTAGAATATTTTGAAGACGCACGATATTATTTGGTTAAAATTAAGCCGACTAACAAAGCAGTACAAGCCTATATTGCCGGTATCGAAATTTATTTGGACAAGAAAGATATGTCGGTGCACAAACTCCGTCTGTCCGAAACAGCTACAAACTACACAGAATACGAATTCTATAATAAAAAGTTCAACTCTCTGAAGAATGAGACGAAGTTTGCGATTCGTTAGCCTGACGGTTCTGTTATTCTTGGGAATACAGGTTCAAACGTCCTGCTCTCCACGAATAAGCGGGGAAGGCAGTACTGTGCCTCCTGTTATCGAACTGACACAAGGGGAAGAATCACAAAAATACAATATCCAACTGGATTTCATGAAACATCATTTCAGCGGAATGCTCATTGTTCGCCAAATGCCCAATAACGAAATCCGTATCCTAGGCTCCACCTACTTTGGCCTCAGCCTTTTTGACTTCTCCCTGCACTGCGACACCTTCATAGTGAACAGTTGCATGGAACCGATGAGGAAGAAAAAGATGCTGAAAATACTGGAAACTGATTTCAAAAATCTATTTCTAAAGAATGAAAAAGCACATATTAAAAAGAAAAGTAGTACTTTTGAACAAAGAATCAGTGGCAAAGGATTTGGAAAGACGATATTCACCTTGTCCGGCTTCGTAAACGGACAGGCAGGGAAAGTACAAATCAAGCATCCACTGATACGGTTAAGAATTCAATTGGACAAACTGAACATAAACAACCCTTGAAATGCTGCTGGAGAACTTTTATAAAATCATTCATATAAAGGAAAGAGAAGACGGAAAACAGGCAATAGAGATAGAGCTGAATCCCGGCCATGTGCTCTATCAAGGTCATTTCCCCGGACAGCCGGTGGTTCCGGGCGTCTGTACCTTACAGATAATAAAAGAAAGTGCCGAACAGATCGCCAACCAACCTTTGCAGTATGTACAGATTGCTTCTTCCAAATTCCTGTCTGCCATCAACCCGCTGGAAACTCCGCTACTACAGCTGTTTATCCGATTAGAAAAAACGGAAGAGCATCTTTTCAAGTTGCAGGCAGAAGGCATTTGTAATGGAAAAGAATTTATCAAGTTGAAAGCGGTACTGATGGCAAGTAAGTATCAATGAAGCAAGCCCTTCTGTTAAATATCCATAATAGCAAGAACAATAAGTCCATTTATAGTTGTCAACACCCATTAAACATCTTATATTCAGACAATTATAAATATGACACCTATGAAAACAAAATTCACAATGATTATGGCTGTTATTGCAACATTTGCAATAAGCTTGAACCTCCACTCTTCTAATGAGGAAGTAGTGTTTGGAGCACCTGCCGTGCAAATGCCACGAGGGGGTGAAAAGTACTGTGCTTTTAAGGACGATTGGCCAGACTGTAAAATGGCCATCGAAGGCACAGTGTGTATCAGTGAAGACGGTAAATGCGGTAATGGGGTAGAAATAGGCAGACCCGGTGAGGGCTCAGGAGAAGATGGGAATCATGGTGCTCCTACCAATTAACAACCAACAATTTATGTGGCCGGATTTTTAACCGGCCACATAAATTACAAACATCATAAAACCGAAAATATTATGAATCGAACACTTCTTTTTATAACAGCACTTTTTGTTCTGATTTTCATGTCTTGCCAGTCCACAAAGAAAAACAATGCGGAAAGACAGAACGAAGTAGAACTGGTAGCAGAAAAACAGCTGGCCTTCCCTTTAGACGAACAGACCTATTACTTAAGCAAATCCATGTTCCAATTCGAAGAAAACGGGAAAGAATACCTTCACTTTGAGAATACACAAAAATCATTATATGACATTGTCATTTTTGATATCGAAAACAAACAGATAGCCAAACGGATACCTCTTCACAAAACAGGCCCCAACGGGTTGCCAGCTGTATATGGAAGCAGACCTTCGCCCGACTCTAAACAAATATTGATTTCGCAGAACAATATAGGTCGGCTCAGTACTATAAATAACCAAGGAGAGGTAGTGCATAATTATCCAGTCAAAACCCCTGAAGGCAGATTCACAACATTTTTTTTCTGTAGTTATTATAATGCACCTGCCTTTGTCAAAGACTCTTGCATATTTTTAAATCAAGGTATATTCAAACCAAACATGAAGAGAGAAGATTGGCCCCAAACCCACATGTTCGCCTCACAGAATCTAGAAACCGGTAAGTTTGAATGGGTTCCGATTTTCTATCCACCTATCTTTAAAGAGGAATATGAAAACATAGACGGAGGATACGGATTCAGTTATGATTACAACTACAAAGAGAGCCGTTTGGTCTGTGGATTTTTCGGATATGACAGCCTGATGGTTACAGATGACTTGAAACATATCCGATGGTATAACGCCAAGAGCAGATATCTGAAAAGCATGAGACCCAAACTGGGAAATTCTATGGAAGGCATCAATGCCATTATAAAACTCAGAGAAACACCGAAATATTGGCATATCATGTATGACAAATACCGCAATGTGTACTACCGTTTTGCTGAGATGCCTTACAAACTGGCTCCCAACGAAAGCCCCTATGACGAACCCAAAGGAAAGGAGTTCTCCGTCATTGTACTGAACGCGGATTTTGAAATCATCGGAGAAACAAAATTCCCCGGAAAGAAATATTTCTATAAAATGAGTTTTGTGGGAAGGGAAGGACTGTATATATCCGAGAACAATCTGGAAAATCCGCAATTCGACGAGAACAAGTTGGTGTTTACCTGCTTTAAAATTAAAAATGCATCTCCAAATAAATAATTAACGCCAGAATGCCCGCATCCGAAAATATGCTATCTTTGTCACCCATTAGAAACCACATAAGTTCAGATACGAAAACATTCATCCCAAACGTATCTGAATAGTTTGACTGAAAAACAAGATGAGTACAAACACAACATCGGTTTGGCGGAAGAAACTAAAGGAACTGGAGATTGTCGTCGTTATTCCCACCTACAACAACGGGAAGACACTGGCGGCAGTCATTGAGGAGGTATGCAGGTATGCAGACGATATCATTGTCGTCAATGACGGCTCTACGGATGATACAGCCAACATTCTGGAACAATATCCGGCTATCCGCACTATTACCCATCCAGTGAATAAAGGAAAAGGAACCGCTTTGAAGCATGGTCTTTCCCAAGCAAAAAAAGAGGGTTTCCGCTATGCCATCACCATAGATTCGGACGGACAGCATTTCGCTTCCGATATTCCCTGTTTTATCGAAGCCATTGAAAAAGAGCCCGACACGCTGCTGGTAGGCGCCCGAAACTTAGCCTCCGACAATATGCCGGGCAAGAATACCTTTGCCAATAAATTCTCTAATTTCTGGTTCAGACTGGAAACCGGGCTGAAACTGGAAGATACACAGTCGGGATACCGTCTCTACCCTCTCCGCAAAATGGATGTGCAAAGCTGCTGGTACACCGCCAAATATGAATTTGAGTTGGAAGCCATCGTCTTCGCCGCATGGGGAGATGTAGTGGTGAAGAACATTCCTATCCATGTGTACTATCCCCCGCAAGCGGAACGGGTATCCCATTTCCGTCCCTTCCGGGATTTTACCCGTATCAGTGTGCTGAACACGGTGCTGGTGCTGATTACCTGCCTTTGGATTGTTCCCCGTAACCTGCTCCGCAAACTGTCATGGAGCAACTGCAAGCGATTCTTTACCGACAATGTGCTGAATACACGGGAATCCAACCTGAAGATTGTACTCGCCATCATGCTGGGGATTTTTATGGGTATCGTTCCGTTATGGGGTTATCAGATGCTGATCACCCTCTTTCTTGCGCATCTGTTCAGACTGAATAAAGTGATTGCCCTTGTCGCCGCCAATATCAGTATTCCACCCATGATTCCCCTATTGCTGTATGGCAGTTACCGGACAGGCTGCATGGTACTGGGTAATCCTCCCGATTTGCACCTCGGAGACCTTTCTCTTGAAAATGTCAAATCAGTTTTAGAGCAATATTTAATAGGAAGCATTATCTTTGCAATGGCTTGCAGTCTGCTGTCTGGAGTAATCTCCACCGTGTTGCTGGCTATATGTAGGAGAAAAAACGGATATGACTAAATTCTTTGTTGGATTATATAACTATTTTGAAAGGCATAAAGTCTTGTTTTACCTGTCCCTCAGCGTATGCATCCTCTTTATGGCCCTTTTTGCCGCCCAAGTCAGATTCGAGGAAAACGTAACCAGTTTCTTTCCGGATACCAAGGACTCCCAAAATGCCATCAACGTATTTGAAAATCTGAAGATAAAGGATAAAATTATGATCATGCTGTCCGGCAAGGACGGTGTGGCGGATGCGGATTCCCTGATTGAAGCTGCCGAAACCATTAAACAGGATTTACAGCAACAAGCGGAAGGAACCCTGATTAAAGAGATCTTCTCAAAAGTCGACGAAAACCTGATCAACAGTGCCGGAGATTTTGTTTACGACAATCTACCCTTGTTCCTTTCCGACGAGGACTACCAACGGCTGGATACCTTGCTTACCGACGAAAACATAGCCGCCCTGATGCAGAAAAACTATTCCAACCTGATATCTCCGGCAGGATTCGCCTTGAAGAACTACATTATGCGGGACCCGTTGGGACTGGGCAGCCAGACGCTGAAACACCTGCAAGACTTCCAGTTGGAAGCTAATTACGAACTGATTAATGAACATATCTTCTCACGGGACGGTTCCACCCTGCTGATGTTCATCACCCCGGTATTCAACACCGGAAGCACGGGCAAAAATGACAAACTCATCCGGCTGATTGAAAATGAGCTGCAAAAAGCGGAAAAGGAACATCCCCAACTGGTTGCCGAATATTTCGGAGGTCCTTCCGTTGGAGTATACAATGCACGACAGATAAAGAAAGATACACTTGTTACTTCTTCCATCGCGCTGATTATCATTATTGCCTTCATATCTCTGGTATTCAAGCATAAGAAATCCATTCCGCTTATCATCACCCCGGTGCTGTTCGGAGCTCTATTCGCCTTATGCCTTATCTACTTTATCAAAGGCGGCATTTCAGCCATTGCCGTAGGTGCGGGCTCCGCCGTAATGGGCATTGCCTTGAGCTACTCCATACACATGCTGGCGCATCAGAATCATGTATCATCGGTACAACAATTAATCAGAGAAATCGCCTATCCGCTTACCGTAGGCAGTTTTACTACCATCGGCGCCTTTTTCGGCCTCATCTTTACCAGTTCTAATCTGTTACGGGATTTTGGTCTGTTCGCCTCGCTTGCCTTGATAGGAACCACGCTGTTTTGCCTGGTCTATCTGCCGCATTTCCTGAAAGGGCAGGCACATGTAAAACAAGGGGCAGTACTACGCTTTATTGAGAAACTGAACGCTTATCCATACGAAAAGAACAAAGGATTGGTAGGGGGCATCCTCGTGCTGACCCTAGTATGTCTTTACACCTCGCAGAACGTGCGTTTCAACGAGGATATGATGAGTCTGAACTATGAGCCTGCCCACTTGAAACAAGCGGAAAACAAGCTGACCGAACTCTTTGACAAGCAAGAAAAGACCGTTCTCTTTGTCAGTACAGGCAAAGATATGGGAGACGCTACCGGACAATACGCCGAAACGAACCGTCTGCTCTCCCAACTGAAAGAAGAGGGAAAAATAAAAGATTACGCCTCTGCCGGACAGTTTCTGATACCGGAAGAGGTGCAGGAAGCACGGTTGAAACAATGGCACAACTACTGGACTCCGGAAAAGAAAGCCTGGCTACGCAAAACCATTCGGACAGAAGCTGCCCACTATCATTTCCGTGAACATGCATTCGAGCCGTTTTTCCAATGGCTCGACCGTCCGTTCCAGCCTTTGGACTACCAAAATGAAATCACGACCCAGCTTCTGAACGAATGGCAGACTTCCGCTGATTCCCTGACCATGCTGATTACTCAGGTACGGATGAACGAGACCGACAAGGAAGCGGTGTACCCCCTTTTCCAACAAAAAGAGAAGGTGGTTATCTTCGACCGCGGCTATTTCGCCAGCCAATGGGTATCAGCCGTCAATCAGGATTTCTATCTGATTCTTTATATCTCCTCTTTTCTGATTTTCTTTGCCTTATGGATCTCCTACGGACGCATAGAACTGACTCTGATGAGTTTCCTGCCGATGCTGGTCAGCTGGATTATCATTGTGGGGTTAATGGGCATGCTGGGTATTGAATTCAATATCATCAACATCATTCTGTCCACCTTTATTTTTGGAATCGGGGATGATTTCAGCATCTTCATTATGGACGGATTGCAGAATAAGTACCGCACAGGACGGCAGTTGCTGAACTCGCACAAAACAGCCATCTTCTTCTCCGCTTTCACCACCGTGATAGGTATGGGCACATTGGTCTTCGCACGCCATCCGGCATTACAGTCCATTTCCCTCATCTCCATTTTGGGAATGATTGCCGTCGTACTGGTGGCCTACACGCTGCAACCCATCCTTTTCCGGTTCTTCATCACAGCACCCGCTTCCAAAGGGTTGCCTCCTTATACATTGACAGGACTGGCAAGAACCGGCTGCTTGTTCCTGCTGTTCTTTATCGGATGCCTGTTCCTACGCTTGCTGATAGCTGTCATGACCTTGCTTCCTATCCGCAAAGCCTATAAGAAACAAGTACTTTGCCAACTGATACATGTCACCTGCAAAAGCCTGATCCATATAGCCACATTTGTACATAAAGAAAGGATAAACCGGACAGGAGAAACGTTTAAAAAGCCTGCCATCCTGATAGCCAATCATCAGTCTTTCATCGATATACTGGTATTATTGGCACTGACTCCCAAACTGGTCATGGTTACCAATCACTGGGTATGGCACTCTCCTTTCTTCGGAGCCATTATCCGCTATGCCGATTTCTATTACGTAGGAGACGGTTATGAGCTTTACGTGGAACGGATGCGCCAAAAAGTGAAGGAAGGATATTCCATCGCCATCTTCCCCGAAGGGACACGTACCTACGATGGAAGGATGAAGCGTTTCCATAAAGGAGCATTCTATCTGTCGGAAAAACTGCAACTGGATATTATTCCGGTCATCCTTTACGGCAACTGCAAGATCATAGCCAAGGCACAGCCGTTCAATGTACGGAAAGGCATCATGCTGACAGAGATTCTACCGCGTATCCCAGCCAACGATGCTACGTACGGAACCACTTATCAGGAACGTACCAAAAACATCTCCGCGCGGATGAAAAAAGAATATGCCCGTATCTGTCGGGAACAAAGCACAACGGACAATCCCGTCTTCTACGAAAATCTGGTACAGAACTATATCTATAAAGGACCGGTGGAGGAATGGTACATACGCATCAAGGTGAAAATGGAAGATAACTACAGGCTATTCAACCAACTGGTTCCTGTCAAAGGACAGATTACAGATATCGGTTGCGGATTCGGACCGCTTTGCTATATGCTTTCCCAGCTTTCCGAGGAACGGGAGATTACAGGGATTGATTATGATGAGGACAAGATAGCAGTAGCGCAACAGGGTTGGCTCCGCACTCCCCACCTGCAATTTGTATACGCCAATGCATTGGAATACCCTTTGCCGGAAAGTGACGTATTCATACTGAATGACATGCTTCATTATATGAGTTATGAGCATCAGCGGACTTTATTACTCAGATGCGTGGAACGGTTGCGTCCGGGAGGGAAGCTGATTGTGCGGGACGGCAATGCCGCCAATACAGGAAAACACCGTCTGACCCGTTTCACCGAACTGCTGTCTACCGGCATTTTCAACTTTAACAAAACGACAGAACAACTGTGTTTCACATCCGAAGAGCAAATAAGTAGTATCGCACAAGCATGTGGGATGCAGCTGGAAATTTTACCTAACGACAGATATACTTCGAATACAATTTATATCTTCCAGAAAAACAAACCGGAGCATGAGTAAGTACGATATCATCATCATAGGCAGCGGACTGGGCGGTCTGGAATGCGGAGCCATCTTAAGCAAAGAGGGCTACCACGTCTGTGTGCTGGAGAAAAACGAATTGTTTGGCGGCTGCTTCCAAACTTACCAACGCGGTGGGCACCGGATGGATACCGGCATTCACTATATCGGTAGTCTGGATGAAGGGCAAATTATGAACCAGTATTTCCGTTATTTCGGAATCATGGACAAGTTATCCATCAAACGGATGGATGAAGAAGTGTTCGACCGGATTTATTATAAAGACGCTATCTATGATTATGCCATGGGATATGAACGTTTTATGGAAACCCTGTGCTGCTCATTCCCTCATGAACGGGGGAACTTGAAAAAATATGTGGCATCCATCCGGTCGGTGGGAAACCTGATCAGCACAGACCACCTGAAAAAAGGCCGCCTGTCCCAAGAAGGCATGGATTTCTTTGCCACCTCAGCAGCCGGGATGATAGCATCCGTTACCACGAACAGGGATTTACAGAATGTACTTGCCGCAACCTCCCTGCTCTATGGCGGGATCAAAAATAAATCTACCTTCTATGAACACGCCATGATTAACAACTCTTATCTGGAGAGCGCCTATCGTTTCACGGAAGGAAGTATGCAAGTCAGTCTGGAATTAATCCATATCATACGTGCCAACGGCGGCACGGTACTGAACCGGAAAGAAGTGACCCGTATCCTTGTCAAGGATGAAGCCATACAAGGAGTAGAAGTGAACCATGAAGAGGTACTGGAAAGTACCTACGTCATATCCAACCTGCATCCGCAACTCACCTTATCCCTGCTGGATAAGAACCATTCCATCAAACCGGCTTTTGTGTCTCGCATCAAGTCACTGGAAAACAGTTACGGGATATTCACGCTGAATCTGATGATGAAAAAAGACTGTTGCCCCTATCAGAACCATAATATATACCTGCACGGCAATGAGGATGTATGGTATGACAAAGAGATGCACAAAGGGAATACCCCCAGTTGCATGATCTCCATGCAAGTACCCCGCGGCAACAGCAAATTCACAGAGGTGGTTTCCATACTGACCCCCATGTATATGGATGAGGTCAGCAAATGGACGGATACGACCCCCGAACACCGTGGCGAGGCATACCGCCAGTTCAAAGAAGAAAAGACGGAACAGATCTTGCAGCTCCTGAGGCGGTTCGGATTTCACTGGAATCATTGCATTGAAAAGATCCATACCACGACTCCGCTGAGCTATCGGGACTATACCGGAACCATAGACGGTTCGGCATACGGCATTGTCAAAAACTACCAGTATCCGCAAATCAGTTTTGTGTCTACACGCACCAAACTGAAGAATCTGTTCCTCACAGGGCAGAATCTGAATGTACACGGTGCCTTGGGTGTGACGCTGACAGCCATGCTCACTTGTTCGGAATTTGTAGGTCAGGAATATTTAGCAAAGAAAGTAGGCAATGCATAAGATTTGGAAGAAAACAATAAAATACGGGGGGATAGCCCTGTTGATTCTGATAGCGACGATCATGATAGGCATGAGTTATCTCTATCTATCTGCCGATATGATGACTCCGCAATTTGCGTCTACCCCTGAAACGGATCGTGTGATACGGAAAGACAGTCTCCGGCAGTATGGCGGAAACTACCTGCGGCACAGTGAGAGCGGACTTTGGGAACTGAAAGTCAGCGGACCTGCCTACGAAAGAGGCAAAGCCATCGGCCAACTGACTTCCGACTTACTTTATTTTCAGGAAAAAGTATTTGTGGACCAGATAAAAGAGATAGTCCCTTCTGAAAGTTATCTTAAATTCCTCCGTTTCTTCATTGTCCTTTTCAACCGGAATCTGGGGAAGAATGTGCCGGAAGAGTATCGGGACGAAATTTATGGCATCTCCCTCTCCTGCACCCATGAGTATGATTTCATCGGCACCCCCTACGAGCGTCAGTTGAATTACCACTCTGCCCACGACTTGGGACATGCCATGCAGGACTATATGCTGGTAGGATGCAGTTCATTTGCCTGCTGGGGTGAGAACAGTGCCGATTCTTCCCTTATCATCGGCCGTAATTTCGATTTCTACATGGGTGACGCCTTTGCACGCAACAAGCTCGTTTCGTTTTACCAACCCGAAAACGGATATCGCTTCGCATCCGTGGGATGGGCCGGAATGACCGGTGTCCTTTCCGGCATGAATGAAACGGGGCTGACTGTCACCATCAATGCCGCCAAATCGGATCTGCCTACCGCATCCGCCACCCCTATTTCCATTCTGACCAGAGAAATCCTGCAATATGCGTCAACGATTGATGAGGCTTTTGCCATCGCACAGAAACGGAAGACATTCGTCTCCGAATCCATCTTGATAGGTTCTGCCAAAGATGGCAAAGCCGCTATCATTGAGAAATCTCCGGAGAAGACAGTGCTCTTTAAAGGAAAAGAAGCCGACCGGCTCATCTGCACCAATCATTACCAATCGGAGGAATTCAGTAAAGATGAACGAAACATGGAAAATATCCGTACTTCGGACAGTCCATACCGTTTTGCACGACTGGAAGAACTCATCAATGAAAA
>OIEE01000673.1_pt1 | contig 10785 bp, 10 predicted proteins | sample 1581701 | NCBI WGS metagenome assembly OIEE01 (sample SAMN01760976, study PRJEB22395) | human gut metagenome | reverse complement strand
GCTGCCGGAGCGGTGCTTAAGCCGCAAGGCGGGAATTGTGCGGTGTTGCCATAGGAAACAGAGCGGCACCCGGTAACATGGGTGCCGCTTTTGCTGTCACAAAATGTGGGGACGGCGTGTTAGAGAAGTGAAAGGCCTTTCTGAATAAAGGAAAAAGGAGGGAGAAGAGAATGTTCTCGGCAGATACCTTGCAGCAGGCATTGGTGCAGGATTATGGCCGCCTGTGTACGTTGGCAAATAAAATTTTGCAGGACAGCCATCTGGCGCAGGATGCTGTGCAGGAAAGCTGGCTGCGGCTGAACCGGGCACGGCCCGATACGACCGATGCGGAAAAGCTGCGCCATTTGCTGCTGGTCACGGTGCGCCATACGGCCCTGAACATGCGGCGGAGCCGGCGGGCCGAACCGGCAGAAGATGCAGTATTTGCCGCCCTGCCGGATGCTGGCCCGCTGCCGCAGGAAAAGCTGGAACGCAGCGAGGCCGTGCGCTGCCTGCTGGCGGCAATGCAGGCGCTGGAAGAAACCGACCGCGCCATCTTGCAGCTGCAATACGGGCAGGGCATGACCGGGGCACAAATTGCGGCAGCACTGGGGCTGCACGCCGCTACGGTGCGCCAGCGCAGCCGCCGCGCCCGGCAAAAGCTGAAACAATTACTGGAACAGGAGGACTTGACCTTATGAAAGAACCATTGGATGAACTGCTGGTGCAGGCGTGCGCCGCCCAGCAACGCGCGGATCTGGCGGCGCTGGAACAGCTAGAACCAGCCAATGTGCCAATGCCATTTGTGCCGCAGGTGCGCCGCACACCCCGGCGGCTGCTGAAAACGGTCATCATAGCCGCCGTCTGCGCAGCATTGGTTACCACCGTGTATGCCTTTTGGCCTGAAGTTGCCGTGATCCTGGAGGGCAGCCGGGCATACCTTGCCGTGCAGGAAGCACCGCAGAACAGCATCCCCATGGAACAAATGCAGCTGACCTGGCTGCCGGATGGCTGCACCGTGACATGGGATGACAGCACCTATCAGAAATACGGCGTGTACTACTGCCTGATCGATAACGGCAAGCAGAGCAAAGAACACCAGGTGCTGGGCATTGCCCAAATGCCGCTGGAAAACAAAGTCAACATTCAGGGCCGCGGGCCGGATGATGCCATTACCGAGGAAGATAAAGCGAACATAGAACAACAAATCATGATTGTGGATGACATTGCTGCTTTGACTGCGGAGCAGATTGAGGATTGCAGTGTGGTGGCATGGACAGCAGGGGACAGCTACTATGTGGCATCGGTGTACCGTTGGCAGGATAAAGCGGAAGTGGTGGAGATTTTGCAGGGGATACGGTAAGAGCAAACGGCCCCTGCGCCCTGCCGTACTGCCAGCAATAGAAAGTGTGATATGCTCTGCCTTTCTGTAGGGCGGGGTCACCCGACCGCGTCGGGACCATGGTCGGAACTGTACATTAAAAATATAAGATGAACCAACAAATTGTTTGTAGGGGGCGGCGTTCCCGACGCCCCGGAAGGAGCCTGGTCATAAATCCCATGATAACAGATAAGCAGGGCTCCGGAACGGTCAAGACCGTTCCCTACAGTGCACGATAAAAGCCCACCGATCTTGTTCCACTATCCCGCACCCAAAAAAATTCTGAGCGGCACGCCCGCGCCGCGGTCCACCACAATTATTCTTTATTATTTTTTCTTTCTTAATTAACCAAAAAATCCGCCCCTTTTTTGCAAAAGGAGCGGATTTTTTAGCTTAGTTCAGTTTTAGGCGCTTGAGCTGGAATATAGGTGCGATTACAGCAAGCCTTCGTTGCCCAGAACTTCCTTGGTGTCGCGGGCAATCATCAGCTCTTCGTTGGTCTCGATGACCAGGGTGCGAACCTTGGCACCCCAAGCGGTGATTTCCACAACATCTTTGTTCTGCTTGTGGGCGTTGGCGTTCTTGTCGGTATCCACGCGGATGCCCAGCCAATCCATGTGGTGGCAGATCTTGGCACGGGAGTCAGCGTCATGCTCGCCGATACCGCCGGTGAACACGATGGCGTCAACACCGCCCATAGCGGCAATGTAGCTGCCGATGGTCTTCTTGATCTGGTAGTTCAGCATGTCAGAAGCCAGCTGTGCGCGCTTGTTGCCGGCAGCAGCTGCCTCCTCCACATCGCGCTTGTCGCTGGAGACACCGGAGATGCCCAGCAGGCCGGACTTCTTGTTCAGGATCTCGTCCAGCTCGTGGCCGGTGATGTTCAGGGTGTACTTCAGGTAGTTGACCACAGAGGGGTCTAGGTCGCCGCAGCGGGTGCCCATCATCAGGCCGGCCAGCGGGGTCATGCCCATGGAGGTATCCACGACCTTGCCCTGATCGACTGCGGCAATGGAAGAGCCGTTGCCCAGATGGCAGGTGATCAGCTTCAGGCGCTCAATGGGTTCTTCCAGATACTCGGCTGCCTTGTGGGCAACGTACTTGTGGCTGGTGCCGTGGAAACCGTAGCGGCGCACGCCGTACTTCTCGTAGTACTCGTAGGGGATGGCGTACATATAAGCCTTCGGCGGCATGGTGCTGTGGAAGGCGGTGTCGAACACAGCCACCATGGGAATGTTGCCGAACACCTTGCGGGCGGCCTCGATACCCAGAATACCGGCGGGGTTGTGCAGGGGAGCCAGCGGGCTCAGCTCACGCAGCGTGTTGATGACCTCATCGGTGATCAGGCAGCTGCTCTTGAACTTCTCGCCGCCATGCACGACGCGGTGGCCGATGGCGTCGATCTCGCTCACGTCATTGATGCACTTGCCTGCGCCGGTGGTCATCTTCTTCACGACCTCGGCAAAAGCCTCGGTGTGGGTGGGGAAGATTGCCGGGGTGGTGGCCTTGTGGCCGTTGGCCTCGTGGGTGATCATGCTGCTTTCCATGCCAATGCGCTCGCACAGGCCCTTGCACAGCACCTTCTCGCCGTCCATATCGATCAGCTGATACTTCAGGGAAGAAGAGCCGCAGTTAATAACCAGAACTTTCATCTGTGTTGCCTCCTGTATGTTTTTGGTCTGCCCTCTTTTTAAACCTGAGGACAGAATTTTACAGATTCCTGTGTTTATTATATAATAGGGTGGGCGGCTTTTCAAGCCGCAACCCGGGCAAAGCGGTAAAGCTTGTGTACAAGGTTTTTGTACATCCTGCCCACAAATGCGCAAAACCACTGCAGTTTTCTGTATATACGATATAAATTTAACAATCTTTCCGAGGGCGCAGCAGCCCTGCAGAGGAGCTTATCTATGAAATTTGCCGGTATCATTGCGGAGTACGATCCCTTTCACAACGGCCATGCATGGCAGCTGGCGCAGGCAAAAGCGCTGGGAGCACAGCATGTGGCGGTGGCCATGAGCTGCGGGCTGACCCAGCGCGGCGCACTGCCGCTGCTGCCGGAAGCGGTGCGGGTGCAGGCTGCACTGCAATGCGGGGCAGATCTGATATTTGCACTGCCTGCGCCCTGTGCCTGTGCGGGGGCAGAGGCTTTTGCCCGGGCGGGGGTGCGCATTCTGGCCGCTGCCGGGTGCGACGCACTGGTCTTTGGGGCAGAGACCCCGGACACCGCCCTGCTGCAAAAAGCTGCCCGGGTGCTGTGCAGCGAAGCATACCGCACCGCGCTGAAACAGCAGCTTGCCGCCGGGGCACGCAGCTTTGCCGCCGCCCGGCAGGCGGCGGTGCAGGCGCTGTGCCCGGGGTCAGATATCGCCGAACTGCTGGACAAGCCCAACAACAATCTTGCCGTAGAGTATTGTAAAGCCATCATAGAACTGAATGTAAAAATGCAGCCCATCGCCCTGCCCCGGCAGGGCGCAGACCACGGGCAGGCGCTGACCGAAAGTGCTCATGCAGCCTTTGCCAGCGCCAGCGCCCTGCGGGCACTCTGGGCGGAGGGCGGCGCGGCGGCACTGGCACCTTATGTGCCGGAAAAGGCGCTGAAACTGTATAAACAGGCAGAATATGACGGAAAGTATACAGATTTTGCAGTCATGGGGCACTGCGAGCTGGCACTGCTGCGGGCAGCCTGCGCAGGGCAAGCCCCCTTTGCCGCAGTGCGCGGGGTATCCGAGGGGTTGGAGCACCGGCTGGAAAATGCTGTGCGGGAGACCGCAAGCCTGCCCGCTTTGCTGGATGCCCTGACCACCGTGCGCTACCCCCGGGCACGGATGCGGCGGCTGGCGATGGATGCGGCGCTGGGCTACACCGCCCAGACCCCGGCGCTGCCGCCCTACCTGCACCTGCTGGGCGCGCGCAAGGAGACGCTGCCCCTGCCCGGGGAGACGGCGCTGCCGCTATCCCACTCGCTGGCGCGGCTGGCGCGGGAAAACGAGACCTGCGCCCAAATGGCTGCTGCCCAGAGCAGAGCCAGCGACCTTGGTGCGCTGTGCCGGACAAAACCGGAGCCGATGGGCGGGATATATCGTCAAAAAATTATCTTTTTGACGAATTGACAAAAAATAACACGAAAAATTTTATATTGTGCCCTCTTGTATCCGGCGCGGTTCGGGTGTATGATTAAAGCAATGCAATGTTGGATACAACAAGCCTGTAAAAAACGACTGTCCCCGCAGGGGAAACACAAGGAGGAACCCATGGCACTTCATGTTCTGGACGAAGCCAACCGCTGCCTCGGCTGCAAAAAGCCGATGTGTCAGGAGGGCTGCCCCATCCACACCAATATCCCGGAAGTCATCCGTCTGCTCAAGGCAAACCAGATGGACGATGCAGGCCGGATGCTGTTTGAAAACAACCCCCTGACCACTGTGTGCAGTCTGGTGTGCAACCACGAAAAGCAGTGCGAGGGTCACTGCATCCGCAACCGGATGCCCAGCCACGACCCGGTGCACTTTTCCATCATCGAGGACTATATCTCCACCACCTACGCCAACAAAATGACAGCAGGCCCTGCCCCGAAAAACGGCATGAAGGCTGCTGTGGTGGGCTCCGGCCCGGCAGGCCTGACCATCGCGGTGCTGCTGGCACGCTGGGGCTATGATGTAACCATCTTTGACGCCCGGGACAAGATCGGCGGCGTGATGCGCTACGGTATCCCCAACTACCGCCTGCCGGACAGTGTGCTGGACGATTTCCAGTACCGTCATCTGGAGCTGAAGGGCATCAAGGTGCGTCCCAACACTACCATCGGCAAGACCATCACCATCGACGATTTGTTCCGCGACGGCTACAAGAGTGTGTTCATCGGTGCAGGTCTGTGGAAGGCCAACGCCATGCACATCAAGGGCGAAAGCCTTGGCAACGTAGCCTTTGGCATCGACTATCTGGCAAACTCCAAGGCCTTCCGTCTGGGCGATGATGTGGCCGTCATCGGCGTGGGCAACTCCGCTATGGATTGCGCCCGCACCGCCATCCGCAACGGTGCCCGCCACGTTACCTGCTACGCCCGCCGGGACGAGAGCTGCATCAGCGCCTCTGAGTATGAGGTGAGCTACGCCAAGCTGGAAGGCGTGGGCTTCCGGTTCTGCAAGGCACCGGTGGAGATCCGGGAAAACGGTCTGATCTGCCGCGACACCGTCAAGGGTGAGGACGGCAAGTTCACGCAGGTAGAGGGCAGCGAGACTTTTTACCCCCACACCGGCGTCATCGTGTCAGTCAGTCAGGGCTCTGAGAGCAACCTCGTCAAGACCACGACCGGCATCGAGACCAACCAGAAGGGTCTGCTGAGCGTCAGCGAGGACGGCCGCACCACCCGCGAGGGCGTATTTGCCGGCGGCGATGCCGTGATGGGCGCACGCACCGTGGTGGAGGCTGTGGCTGTTGCCAAGAAGGTGGCCGTCGCCATGGACGAATATATGAAGAGCCTGCCCGCCGACACCGCTGCCGACCCCTATGCCGACATCCCGGTGTTCCAGACCCCTACCTCTGACGTGCTGGCAAAGCAGCAATTATAACATCTTTCTATAAAAAAGGGACTTGGAAACGCCGCAGGCGTTTTCGAGTCCCTTTTTATTATAACATTACCCGCAGGGTGAACTGCCCGTCCTTGGCGGCAAAGCTGGTCAGGCCGCCGTATCGCTCTGAGATGGCGCAGATGCTGCGCACTCCAAGCCCGTGACCGGTGCGGTAGGTGCTGGCGCGCTGCTGGGAAAGGCGCAGCGCTTCGATCTCGCGCATGGCCTGCGTGACTTGTAAATTCAGGCTGGTCTGCAGCTGTTCCATCTGGATGCGCTGCCGCTCCACCCGGGAGGCGCGCAAAATGGAGCACAGAAAGGCCGCGCAGCACACAAAGAACATGAACTCCACCGCCGCCGGGTTCGCCTCGGACAAAAGGCTGGTGTAGACATGCGTGATGTAGTCAAAAAGATAGCTCACCAGCGGTACGATGCCGAACTGGCACTGCACCGAGGCCGGGTAGTGGGAAAGCTGCCGCATGGAGGGCGCAAGGAAGCGGATGAACAGCAGCAGCGGCAGGGTGAACAGCAGCTCTGCCACCGGCTGCACCAGCGGATGCTGCGGGAGGAACAGCGCTACCGCCAGCGCCGCCCAGCGTGCGCCCCTGCACTTCACAGTATTCCAGACTGTCCAGCGTAATGCGAGTCACGCCGCTTTTGCAGCGCAGGATCAGGCTGTGCTGGGTGCGCTTGCGGCACTCGGTCAGCACAGCATCGGTAAGGCGGAAAAAGCTGTCCTTCCAGATGGGCTTGAGCTGGTAGTAGTATGCGCCCACCACATAGGACTGTACGGCAAATTCCGAAGAAGAGGTCACAAAGATGATCTGCACCGCCGTGTCGTACCGGCGGATCTCCCGCGCGGCATTGATGCCGTTGATGCCGGGCATGAGCACATCCAAAAACAGCACGTCAAAGCGTACCCCGGCCTCGATATCTGCCAGAAGCTCCACGGGCTTTGTATAGGGGGCCAGCTCCAGCTGCACCCCCCGCAGGGTGCGGTACTGCTCCAGAAAATCCTGCATCTGATGCAGCAGCGCGGCATCGTCATCACAGAAAGCGATCCGGGTCATAGCAAAGAAATCCTTTCCGAACAAAAAATCCACCCCTTAACGATACCACATCCGTGCCGTTTCGTCACGTCTTTTTCGCAAATTTGCAAGCTTTTTACATCCCCGGCGGCTGCACCGCGCACCCTTTCGGCAGAGTGTTCAACGGCAGCGCGGCCCCCTTGTGCAGAACGTCCAAAAATCGCGCAGAAGCTTGTATTTTGCCTGCGGAGCGTGTACAATAAGCACAGAATATGTTTGCGCAGAGCAGGAGAGCGACAGACAGAGCAGATAGCTTTGTTTGGTGCGCTCTTTTTTGTTTTGCGCTCAAGCTTCAGAGCAAGGAGAGAAGATCATGAGCCAGACCAAATATATCCTCTCACTGGATCAGGGCACTACCAGCAGCCGGGCGATCCTGTTTGACAACGAGCAGAACATCGTCTGCGTGCAGCAGCGGGAATTTGAGCAGATCTACCCCCATCAGGGCTGGGTGGAGCACAACCCTATGGAGATCTGGTCCAGCCAGTACGGCGTGATGAACGAGGTGATCGCCCAGAGCGGCGTAGACCCCAGAGACATTGCGGGCATTGGCATCACCAACCAGCGCGAGACCACCATCCTGTGGGACAAGAACACCGGACGCCCGGTGTATAACGCCATCGTCTGGCAGTGCCGCCGCACTGCACCCCTTGTGGACGAGCTGCTCAAGACCCCCGGCATGGCGGACTACATCCGGGAAAACACCGGCCTTGTGCCGGACGCCTATTTCTCTGCCACCAAAATCAAGTGGATCTTGGAGAACGTTCCCGGTGCGCGGGAAAAGGCCGAGGCCGGAGAGCTTTTGTTCGGCACGGTGGACACATGGCTGGTCTGGAAGCTGACCGGCGGCAAGGTGCACGTTACCGACCGCACCAACGCCAGCCGCACCATGCTGTACAACATCCGTACGCTGGACTGGGACGACACCCTGCTCAAGGCGCTGGACATCCCCCGCTGCATCCTGCCCAGCGTGAAGGACTCCAGCGAGGTGTACGGCTATACCAACATTCAGGGCGTGGATGTGCCGGTGGCCGGTATTGCGGGCGACCAGCAGGCCGCGCTGTTCGGGCAGGGCTGCTTTAAGCCCGGCGATGTGAAAAACACCTACGGCACCGGCTGTTTCCTGTTGATGAACACCGGCAACAAGATCTACCAGAGCAAGAACGGTCTGGTCACCACCATTGCCATCAGCCTTGACGGCGAGGTAGAATATGCGCTGGAAGGCTCCGTCTTTGTGGGTGGCGCGGTCATCCAGTGGATCCGGGACGGGATGCACCTCATTCAGGACAGCTGCGATTCCGAGTACTACGCCCAGAAGGTGCCGGACAACGGCGGTGTGTACATCGTGCCCGCCTTTACCGGTCTGGGCGCACCTTACTGGGATATGTACGCCCGGGGTGCCATTCTGGGCATCACCCGCGGCACCACCCAGAACCACATCATCCGCGCAGCAGAGGAATCCATCGCCTACCAGAGCGCCGACCTGATGTGGGCCATGGAAAAGGACACCGACATCACCATCAGCACCCTGAAGGTGGACGGCGGCGCCAGCCGCGACCACTTCCTGATGCAGTTCCAGTCCGACATCCTGAACAAGGAGGTGTTGCGCCCGGCCATCCGGGAGACTACCGCCCTTGGCGCGGCGTATCTGGCCGGCCTTGCCACCGACGTGTGGAAGAGTCGGGAGGAGATCAGCCACCTGTGGAGCTGCAACCAGCTGTTCGAGCCCAAAATGGACGCTGCCCAGCGGGAAAAGCTGGTCAAGGGCTGGCATAAGGCCGTGGGCCGCAGTCAGGACTGGGCCGAGCACGAGGTGTAAGGCAGGAAAAAGTTTGACAGGATAACATTATAATACCCCCGGCAGGCTGTCACCGTGATGGTGATAGTCTGCCGGGGGTGTTTTAGTGGACATTGTATCACAAAATGACTACATGCGCAAGGCGGATGCTCTTGTTGGGGCGTGCGGAGCCCCAAGCCCTGCTAGAAACGAGTACGGTAACCTGAAATCAATCCGTTTCGTTTAGCCTTTCGAACAGTTTGCGTTCAATTTTATAAATTCCTTGATAAGGTTGTTCAAGATAGTACTTCCCCCTGTCCTCATACGCAAAGATAGTAATTGTTTCTGTCTCAGTTCCTGTCTCATGCCGGAAGTCAATCCTGATATAACTTTTCGCTTGCGGAAAGTCTTGAACGCTTTCCTTCTTAGTCGGTTCAGAACTGGAAATATCGGCGATTATTTCACTTATCCAAGTTTTATCTGAATGACTTACTGTGTTTTCTGCATTAGTTATATCAATAGATGTAATCTTATCGGCTTGAGGTAGCGTAATGGGCGCTGCTTTTTTTCCACACGCAGCTAAAGTCAGTATACAGGTAAGACACAAAAACAAAGAAAGAAATTTTTTCATAAGTATTGTTACCTCCATAACTTCCAATTTACTGGGCTAAGCCGAGTATACCATACACTGTTAAAAATAGCAAAAGGCAGGATACCACCCGCATGGTGATACCCTGCCTTTGCTTGTTTCTGTTCTCGTCCTGTCACAACAAAAAAATCCCCAGACCGAATGGTCTGGGGATGTGGTGGACGGTACAGGACTCGAACCTGTGACCTCCTGCACGTCAAGCAGATGCTCTACCAGCTGAGCTAACCGTCCATGTCATATCGACTTGGATAGTTTACCACAGCTTTTTGCAAAAAGCAAGACCTTTTGTGCTTTTTTATGCGTTCTTTTTTACTTTTCCGGCGAAAGTGCCCGGCGGATGATATCGTACAGCACCGGCTTCATGGCGTCGATGTTGTCCGGCTTGCCCTCCAGAATGCTGGAATAGCACACCGACATACACATACTGCCAAGGGCGGTGATGCGCTGGTAGACCTCCCGCTCACTACGTCCGGCCATCTCCGGGCTGGAAAGCACGATGGCCAGCAGCTTGCGCATCAGAGGCTCGGCTTCCCTGCTGGCTTCGATTTGGTCCAGCCCGGGCCAGACGAAGTTGCGCTCCAGAAAACGCAGCACCAGCACGTCCTGCCGCAAAGCCTCGATGATATGGTCGATGACGAACACTACCTGCGCGGTAAAGTCGGGCAGCTCGGGGTGCTGCTCGACTGCAAGGCAGGCATCGTTCAGCAGCTGGTAGCTCACCCGCCCCAGCAGCGCCTGCATTACCGCGCCCTTATCCTGAAAATACAGGTAAAACGTTCCTTTGCCCACCTTGGCACGGCTGGTGATATCCTCCACGCTGGTCTTGGCGGTGCCCCGCTCCAGAAACAGCTCGTAGGCTGCATCCAGCAGGGCGCGCCGCTTTTCCTGCTTTTTCCCTTCCACGGTGCTCATGCTTTGGGTAGATTCCTCTTTTCTCTGAATTCAGACGCAGGTATGTGCTGCGTCCGGTCTGCGTACCTTAGTTTAGCAGTCCTTGACCGTTTGTGCAAGCCCGATTTATTATACAATGTTTTGCAGGTGATAAAAAAACTGACTTTCAGTCACTTTTCCTGCTTGACACACTGTCCGGGCTGAATATAATAGTGTTTGCCCGGAAGATGACCGGCGGTCAGTTTCGCGGGCTTTCCCAATCAACTTTCTATTCTGGAGGGTTCTCATGAAAAAGATCGCACAAGGCATCGTGCGTCTGCGCAAGCTGATCTTAACAGTGGCCGTGCTGCTGTTGATCCCTTCCGCAATCGGCGCCATTGCCACCCGCATCAATTATGACATCCTCACCTACCTGCCGCAGGATCTGGCTACCTGAACGGGGACAAGCTGGCAGA
>OIEE01000669.1_pt1 | contig 10807 bp, 7 predicted proteins | sample 1581701 | NCBI WGS metagenome assembly OIEE01 (sample SAMN01760976, study PRJEB22395) | human gut metagenome | reverse complement strand
AAATCCAGATAAAAGTGGTAAACAGTTCCAAATCGTCGGAAAAACTTGAATATCCGAAAAACGAATCCCTGCGTGTGATTGCAATCGGTGGTCTGGCACTGTCCCGTGGTCTGACGCTGGAAGGACTCATCATCAGCTATTTTTATCGGAACACCTGTACCTACGATGTTCTGATGCAGATGGGACGATGGTTCGGATACCGGCGTGGATATGAAGACCTTTTCCGCATCTGGACACATAAGGCATCTGCGGATTGGTATGCGGAAATTGCGGATGCAACGGAGGAACTAAAGCGCGACATGTTTCGGATGCGTGATCTGGGTCAAAAGCCGCGCGATTTTGGCATCCGTGTGCGGAACAACTCTACGGAACTGAATATCACGGCTTACAACAAAATGCGCAACGCCACAGATGAGTTTAAGGTGGCCAGTTACTTCGGAAGCATTGTGGAAACCCCCTATCTCCGGTTCAATGTTGAGGCCCAGAAAAACAACTTCAAGGCGGTGACAAGTCTTGTAAGTGAATGCCTTGCCAAAGGTGATGTGTTTGAGCGTAGAGTTACAACAACAGGGCGAAAAGGAAGATTTATATTATCGGATGTTCCGAAAGAACTCATTATATCCTTCCTCAGCAGTCTTTCTGTGTCGAAATACAGTTCCGATTTCGATCCGAAACAGATTTCTACGTTCCTGAGCGGATGTACGGACGCGTCCATTGACGTTTTTGATGTAGCTTTTATGGATGGAGGAAACCCGGATAAAACAGTGGATATCTGCGGTCAGAAAATTGCTTGCGTTGAGCGAAAAACCTGTGTTATTGACAGTGAACTCGACAGACTGAGTATCGGCAGAAAGGGTAAATTGGGTGGTCCGGGAGACGGTCTGACAGGAATTGTTGATTTCAATGGAAAAACGGCAGAAGAAATCATCGAAGGAGCCAAGGCATCGTTCAGAGAATTTTATGAACGAGAAAAAGGTATGCCATTCGATGAAAAAAGAGAATATCCCTCTGATACATGGTTCCGGTTTGTTGAAGACAGAAAGCCTTTGCTTCTCATCTATTTGATTGATGTCGGGGTGGCGGATGAAACCCAGAAAAAGCAGGAAGCAGAGTTCCGGGATGCGATGGGAAACGCGTCGGCAGTAGGTCTGGCGTTGGGCCTGCCGCGCAATGATGAGGAAGCCGGTCTTGTTTCTACCCGCTACAAGGCTAATCGTGTCTACAACTGGTTTGATCGCGATGAAATTCTTGCGGAAGGAAGGGAAGAATAATGACAGGTGCCATGGAGGAACGTTTTGCGGCTTTTCTGAGACCCGGATATTTTTCGAGAGTGGACAATCAGCATCCGTTGGAATTGTACATTGGTCTGGACGAAAAAGGGCGAAAAGCCATCGAACTCCGGGCAAGGTTCACAGCCCGAAAAGTGACGGGCACATCGGCTATTGATGTGAATCAGTACAAGAATGAAAAATACAGTACAATCCGTTTTTCCTTGTGCGATGAAGAGATAAAAGGATTGTTCTTCAAATTTTGCGATGACCTGATAGAGCAATCGCGTGGCATCAGCGACAAGGGGCAAGGATATCAGACCATTGTCAACCGTTTCTTCCAGTGGAAGAAATTATTTGTGGGTTCCAAACATGTATTCCTTGCAGAACCCGAAATCATGGGGCTGATCGGAGAAATCCTGTTCCTGCGTGGGAAACTGGCAGAACAGATCGGGCTGGAAAATGCGCTGAAGAGCTGGAGCGGGCAGGAACTCACGCATAAGGACTTTTCCTATGGAGATTCGTGGTATGAGGTGAAAACCATTCACCGTGGGATACCAGCAGTGAAGATATCCTCCATCGAGCAGCTTGAAAGCAGCACGGACGGAGAACTTGTGGTTTTCTTTCTGGAAAAGATGAGTGCCGCTTACAATGGTGTGAATCTCAACAAGCTGATTCTGGAGACAAGAAGCCTTTTTGCATCGGATGAAGACCGGAATGATTTTATGGCAAAGGTTGCCCTTCAGGGATATGTGTACAATGACTACTACGATGACTTTATCTATGAGATAAGAAGCTGCAACCGGTATCGTGTGACAAACGGTTTTCCGAGATTGACGCATGAGTTGCTGCCAGAGGCAATCTGCAAGGCATCGTATGAAATTCTGCTTCAGAAAATTGAGCAGTACAAACTGAAAGATCAAGAGGCCGTATAATGGACTATCAGGCGTATAAAAAGGAATTTCTGGAATCTCTGCGCAACGATTCGGCCATCAACGGGACGGATACGGAGGATGAATTCCTGAACAGGACATTGAGCCTTCTGGTTGACTATGATGAGGTTAATGATCCTGTCCGCTTTGGTATGGGCGACAAGAGAGGGCGCGGAAATCGCCTGATGCGTGCAGATGGTTACTGTTTTGATGAAACGGATCACAGTCTGATCCTGTTCATCAGTGACTTTCAGGATTCAGAAAATGCCGCCAACCTCACCAGAAGCAGGGTTGACGAATTGTATTGGAGATTGTATTATTTTCTGGATGAGGTCTGCAATGGCCGGATGGAGGACTACTTCGATGATTCGGATGACATCCTCCGGGTTGCAAGGATGTTCCGCAAGCGGATGACCTGCAATATCGACGACCCGCAGCTGATTCTGAAAATCAAGTTCTATGTTCTTACTAATAAGGAACTGGACACAGCCTTGCTGGATGCCAATCTTCTGGAAACAACGATCCGGAAGAAAAAGGGAGCCGCAAAGAAAACCCGCACAACCAAAAAGATCAAGAAAGCAGACTTTAACGGTAAACCGCTGGAAATCAACCTGTGGTATCCGGAACGTTTCTATGAAATGGAAATGACAAACAGCAATGAGCCGGTTGTCATTGATATCCCGAAGGATTTTTCTGAAGTCGGAGTTCATGGTATTCCGTGCATAAAGGGCGACATTGGTGAGAACCTTGGGTATGAAGCCTATATTGCAATCATTCCGGGAAAACTTCTGGCCGAGATATACATTGCCTACGGAAGTAAGGTACTGGAAGGCAATGTCCGTGCCTTTCTGGGAACCAGTGGAAGCAAGAGTGTCAACAATGGTATAAAAAGAACAATAAACAACGATGCAACAAAGTTCTTTACCTATAATAATGGAATAGCAACAACCGCAAAGGGCGTGGAAGTTGAGAATATCAATGGACAGAATCTGATTACAAAGATAGTGGATTTCCAGATCATCAACGGCGGACAGACGACCGCAACGCTGGCGGATGCTGTTCTGAAAAAGACCAACGTTGAGCTGGAAGGCATTTATGTCCCGATGAAGCTGACTGTGATCGAGGACCGGGAAACGGAAAACGAGGACGGTGTCCGCTTCTATGACGAGATGGTGCAGGCAATTGCCCGCTATGCCAACAGCCAGAATAAGGTCACGGCAGCGGATCTGTTCTCCAATGACCCGTTCCATATCTGGATGGAAAAGATGTCGAAGAAGTGCCTTGCACCTCCGGCGAGATATACGATCCCGACAGGCTGGTATTATGAGCGATCCCGTAAGAAATACCAGCAGGAACAGGTGAAACTTCGCGGCGATGAACTGAGGCGTTTCCAGAAAAAATTCCCGAAGGATCAGGTCATCACAAAAGAGCAGCTGGGTATGTACCTGACAACGGTTGCCTGCAAGCCACACATCGTTTCCAAAGGCAAGAACTGGGTCATGAAGGAATTCGGAAATGACATCAGCAAGGAATACCGTGGGAACAATGATTCCTTCAATGAATTCTACTTCAAAAAAGGAATCTGCGCAGCGATTATTTTCCGGGCTGTTGATAACTACCTTGAAAGTCATAAGGACAGCGAAAAACGTCCGACGGGCTTTTGGTACAAAGTGGGCGGCTATAAGCTCAATATTGTACCCTATACGATTGCAAAGATCCTCAGCAAGATTCCGGATGGATATTCGCTGAACTGGAATGCAATCTGGCAGAAACAGGCATTGTCGCCTGCATTCATGCATGAAATTGAAATTGTGACCAAGCAGACCAATGACTTCATTTGCGACAGCCATGGTATGATTGTCACGGAATACTGTAAAAAAGAATCTACATGGGAAGATTATAAGGCCGATAAAACATATACCCCTTCAGCAGCCTTTATGGACGAGCTGGTTCCTGTATCGCTTATCAAGGAGGAAGAAACTTCTGCGAAAAAAGAAGCCAAGGAATCCAATGACCTCAAGGTTGTGATGGGTGTGGTTGCGTTGGGTCCTGGATATTGGAGCAAATTGATGGATGCTGGTATCAGGCGTTCGATGCTGTCCTATCAGGAACAGACGTTGTTAAAGCAAGTCGTGCAGCTTTCATCGACGGGAAATATTCCTGTCTCCGCTTCAGGGAAGGTGCCGTACAAGACAATGAACATGATCAGGTCGGTGCTTTCTATCAAGGAAAAACTGGAGTCGGAAGGAATATCAGTCACAAATGGAGAAAACGTATAATATTGTTGAATTGTTCAGTGGCATCGGAAGTCAGGCAGCTGCCCTGAAAAATCTTGGCGTTAAGATAAATACAGTCGGAACAAGCGAGTGGGATGTCCATGCAATCGTAGCCTATGATATGATTCATGGGGGAACAGACATTCCGGCAGATATTGCGCGGATGTCCAAGGATGAACTCCTTAAAAAAATGAGCCACTATACATTCAGCAATTCAGGAAAGGCACCACTGGAATATGAAGCTCTGCGTACATATTCAGTGGAATCCCTGCGATACATCTATACCAGCATCAGGCGAAATCATAACTTTGTCGATATAAGTGCTCTGGAAGGAAAGGAAATGCCGGACGGAATAGATATTCTCACCTATTCTTTCCCCTGTCAGGATCTTTCCAACGTCGGTGCATTTCATGGCTATAACAAAGGGATAGACAAGGATTCGGGCAGCCGATCCAGCTTGCTGTGGCAGGTAGGAAGAGTACTTACAGAGATGAAGGACGCCGGAAAAACGCTGCCCCGGTTTCTGCTGATGGAGAATGTCCCGACACTTCTCTCCCAGCGCCACAAGAAAAATTTTGAAACATGGATCGGTGATCTGAGCAAGTTGGGGTACGTCAGCAAATACTACCAGCTGAATGCTTCGTCTTTTGGTCTCCCCCAGAACCGCCCCCGCCTTCTGATGATCAGTGTATATGTCGGAGACGATGAAAACAAAAAATCGCTGACGGAAGATTATTTTGCAAGAAAAAGCAGTCCGGAGGATGTCGTGAATGATTTCTATACATCCGGGCACTATAAAGCAATAAAAATCCGTGATCTGCTCCGGAATGACTATCGGAATCCGATCTGGTTTGAGGAGGCAGTGGAGTGCACTCCCAACGATACTGTATCCAGAAGGAAAATCTGGGAAGATAATCCGCAGATTGTTCTGGAAGGAAATATCATCAATCCGGAAATTGATACAATCCGAACAATCACTACCAAGCAGGACCGGAACCCGAACTCTGGCAATCTGTATTTTGACAGCGGAATTGAAGGAAAAGGAAAGTTCAGATACTTGACTCCCCGTGAATGTATGCTGTTTATGGGATTCAAAGATATGGATTATTGGAAGTTGAAAAACAATAATGTCGCATTCCATAAAGGTGACCAATTATTTTCAAGAGATAAGATAATCCGGATGGCAGGAAACAGCATTCCCGTGAAATTGCTGGAAGGCGTTTTCTGGCAGATTCTCCAGATTGATAAGCTGATGGATAAAGACGATGGATGTTCACAGTAAAGCTGTCCGGAGCTATAATATGTCCTGCATACATGGCAAGGACACGAAGCCGGAAGAGATTGTAAGAAAATACTTATTTTCAAAGGGATTCCGTTACCGGAAAAATGACAAAAAACTTCCGGGAAGCCCGGATGTTGTGTTACCGAAGTACAGAACAGTTATATTCGTGAATGGATGTTTCTGGCATGGGCATGATGGGTGCAGATATTTTATCTGGCCCAAAAACAATGCGGAATTCTGGCATCATAAGATAGAAACCAATATTGAACGGGATGCCCGGAAGAAAAAGCAACTTGAAGATGCAGGCTGGAATGTGATAGTTGTCTGGGAATGCCAGTTGCGTCCGGAAAAACGTGATAAAACATTGGAAGAATTGGAAAGTATACTCAAAGCAAGATTGGAAATGCATCACAGAAAAGACAGCTGATAAGGAGGACAGTTATTATGCCAAGACCCAAAGGAAGCAAGAATAAAGTGAAAACTCCGGTGGTCATCATTGATTATGCCGCTGAACTGGAGAAAAAAATCTCAGAGAAAAACACCTTGGAAGCAGATATTACAGCACTGGAGGCTGACGTTGATGGGCTGAAGGTGCAGCTCAAAGAGAAGAAGACTGCGCTGAAAGCGCTTGACAAGGACATTGCAGCATTGGAACAGAAAAAGTCCCGACAGGATGCTGAAGCGTTGAGGAAAGCCCAGAAAGAAGAAATCGACAAGGCGATTCAGCAACTTCTGGATGATGGGATGAGCATGGAAGAAGTTTTGAACAAGTTGAAAAGATAAAATTGCACCAATGCAGGGCTTTATTTGAGATTTGGGAGATTTTATGGCTGTTTTTGATTACGATGAGAGTTTCCAACAGGCAGAATATTATGAACTTTTAAATGTCTTGATGGAACGCTGGGAAACAGAAATTGTAGAATTCAAAGAAGCAAAGGGAGGATATTCGGAAGACAAAATAGGACAGTACTTTTCTGCAATCAGTAATGAAGCCAATCTGAAAAACCAACAATACGGATGGTTTGTGTTAGGCGTCAGCGAGGAACACACGAAGCATCCTGTTGGAACATCTTTTAAAAAAGGTGATCCTTCTCTCCTTGAAAAGTTCAAGTATGAAATTTCAAAATCCACAACAGATGCAATGTCTTTTTTGGACATTATTGAGCTGGAACCGATATATCAAGGGAAAAAATGTCGAGTGCTGATGTTTAAAATACCGGCAGCTGTTGCTGGTATACCAACAGAATGGAAAACACGATATTATGCGCGTAGCGGCGAAAGTTTGATTCCGCTTCAACAATATAAAATTGATATAATTCGCCATCAAGAACGGAGAGATTGGTCTCGTCAAATTTTGGTAGGCGCGACAATCAATGATTTGGATCCACGGGCAATCAATTTTGCAAGAATAAAATATAAAGAAAAAATGAACCGTCCTCACATTAATGAGGAAATAGATTCACTGTCCGATTTTGACTTTCTGTCAAAGATAAAACTAATTATAAATGGTCAAATAACCAATGCAGCAATGCTTTTATTGGGTAAAGAAGATCGAGATGTTTTATTTGAACGAGCCCCGCATATGATGTGGCGGTTAATAGCTGCAAATGGAGATATAAAAGATTATGAACTGTTCGGAATTCCATTTATTACAGTTACAGACAGAGTCTTTTCTAGAATTAGAAATTTGACGTATAGATATATGCCAAATCAACAAAGTTTGTTCCCGATGGAAACGGAACAGTATGATACATGGATGCTTCGAGAACTTTTAAACAATTGTATTGCACATTCCTATTATCAATCAGGCGAGCGAATTTATGTGAATGAATGTGAAGACAGCATTGTGATTACAAATCCTGGATCATTTCTTCCACAAACAGTTGAAGCTGTGCTACAGCCAACATACAATCCACCTTTTTATCGTAACCAACTTTTAGCTGATGCAATGGTTAAGTTTCATATGATTGATACTGCTACTAGTGGCATAAAAAAGGTGTATCGAATTCAAAAAGAAAAATTTTTCCCATTGCCGGATTATAATTTATCCAATGTGAATCAAGTTGCTGTTACTGTTTACGGCAAAATATTGGATGAAAAATACACACAACTTTTATACAAGAACAATGAAAGCCTTGATTTGGAAACAGTTTTTTTACTGGATAAAATTCAAAAGCACGTTCAAATCACAAAAGAACAAGCCGTACGATTAAAAAAGAGAGGACTTGTTGAGGGAAGATATCCCAATATATATGTGTCCTTTAAAGTTGCAAGTATGGTTGGGAAAAAGGCGGAATATGTTCATAACAAAGGGTTGGATGAAAATATCTGTAGACAATTAATCTTGGAGGCTTTGAAAAATGCCCCCACCACACAGCACGAATTATTGGAAGTTTTGGATGTGGGTGCATTGCCAGGACATTTGAGCACAGAACAAAAATCCAGAAAGTTATCTAATATCCTCCAAAAAATGAAAAAAGAAGGTCTGGTAAAACCTACTGGAAGCAGGCGGTATGCTGTATGGAGTTTAGTTTGAGAAGTTTGAGATTTAGTTTGAGATTTAGTTTGAGAAGTTTGAACCTCGGCTGACAACAAGCTCTTGAAAATAGCGATGATAAGACAAAAGCCAAGAATTTGACGTGCTACTGACGCGTAAAAACTTGGCTTTTTCTTACTTGACTTTATAAAACACCCGATTCCCAGTTTTTCTTGCTACCAAAAGCTCCATCTCGTGGAACTTCATTACGAACGTCCGGATCGTGGCATAGGCGGCATTGCGGAAGTCCTTCTCCAGCTGCTTGGTAGTGAACTCCTCTGTTCCGTAGGCAGACAGAACATACTCCCAGAGCAAGCGTTCTTTCTCGGTGATCTTTCCTTCTGCAAGAGCGGTCTGGTATACCTGAAGATCAGCCTGCGGCGGTGCCGCATCCACTTGCAGACGGTTATAGACTTCGTTGCAGAAATAGGACAGGAACGGTGTCACGTCCGTGTAGCCGGAGATGAGAGCATTCTTTTCGACACGGTCATAGGCCTTGTAGTAAGCTGCCTTGCTCTCAGCAATATACCGGGAAAACGGCGTAAACAGTGCCGCAGGATAACCCTGCTGGACAAGATACCAAAGGTGGAGCAGCCGTGCGGTGCGGCCATTGCCATCAAAATAGGGGTGATAGTATGCAAAGGCAAAGTGCAGGATCGCCGCCTTGTGCAGTTCGTTGATGCCGTCTTTAGCATTGGCGAAATCGACCAGTCGTTTCATGGCATCCGGGAGCTGTTGCGCCGGAAGTCCCTCCCGGCTTTCTTCGCCGTCTACAACATAGACAACATCGTGGCGGTAGAAATGGTCCGGCAACAGACGGCCTTCATCCGGCAGATAGTCGCCGGAGCTGATTTGGTAAAGCTGGTGCAAGTTTTCTTCCGTAATCGCATTCTGGCGGTCGGCAATGAAGTCCAAACCACGCTTCATGCCATAGATTCGGGATTCTTCTTCATTGCGCGGGGCATAGCCATTCAGGATATGCCGGATGCTGTTGCGTGAGGAATGAATGCTTTCAATCTGGAAGGTTGCATGGATCTCCTCAGTCATGGCCTGCAACCCAAAGGACTGATTGCTTGCAGGAGCAGAAAGAAGCTGCTTCATGCCGTTGGTGGAAATCCGAGCCAGATTGGGCAGATAGAACAGTTCATCACTGGAAAAATCGACTAACGGCAAAGACTGAGCGAAGTTCTGACGGAGTAGCTCTGTAAATTCATTGACACTGGAAACGGAATACTTATACTCCATCCGATCCAACTCAAACAGATGCTTGTCAGAAAGCATTTTTGCGAATTTTGCCCCATCCATTCCGATTACCTCGCGACTGATATAAATTGATATCAACTAATATCAATATACTGGCAACCAACCAAAAAGTCAAGCAAGTAAAGCTGATTCAGCCCTTACTCAATGTGCTTTCCCTTAAAATTGGCCGCATTTTAAGGGAAAAGCAGGGTGATTAAGGGATTCTGCTCTGAAAAAAGCCGGATGCCCAAGAAGGACAAGTATGTACGGCCAGTAGGCTTTGCCATGGAACTAATACAAATGATATTAGTTGGTATCAGCCGACTTCTGATATTCAGTCATAATCCTTCTTGCCCTGCCGCGGGTTGTATCCTCAAAAGTCTCATCTTCGCTGAAGCGCAGCCAGAAAGGATCTTCCATCAGGCAGGCATTGGTGCGCTTTACAATTTCCCATGCGTTGTAATTAGGCAGGCCCATCATCTCCAGAATCTCTTTGCAGTCCATCCGATTCCGGGGAAAAATGCGTTTCTTTGCCCAGACGACTACATCGATCAGCGGCACCTTGCGGCTGTTTCCAATAAAGAGGTTCAAAGGCAGGTCGTACTGTAGCACGCCCTCATTGGCGCAGAGATACTGTCCATCTTCGCTCAGATGGGCGATTTCCCGCTCGTCGAACATCAGCTTCAGGTAAGCCATATTTATACGCTCCTTAATAATTCTTTCTTCATGTGAGGAATCGCCCCATACCGACCTTGTAAATAGCCTTTGGCGATGTTCTCACCTTTCCGGGGAGAAAACTCGGTCAGGGCGTAAATATCGGTCTGCATGGTCTTTTCGTTCTTCTCTGCAAACCAGATCTGATCCCGGCGCAGCAGGGTCAGGTCGAGAAGCCCTGTGTCATGTGTAGTAAAAATAAGCTGGGTGTGGTTTGTGTTGATGGCAGCATCCTGCACCATCTCGATCAGATGCCTTGTCAGCAGCGGGTGCATACTGGATTCGATCTCGTCTACTACCAAAACAGAGCCGGATTCCAAAGCCGCAAGCCACATACCGATGCGAGAGAAGAAACGCTGTGTTCCAACGGATTCCTGCCCCAACGGGAGCCAGAAACCCTTAGAAGTGCCATCTTCGGCATCGAGGGTGTGCAGTGCGGAAATGATAGGCTCTTCCTTGGAGCCTGTAATGCGGATGTCCTTGATACCGAGGTCTGCATACAGCATTTCATGCAGGATACGGCTCTTTTCAGAGCCGTCCTGCCGAATGGCAGACAA
>OIEE01000666.1_pt1 | contig 10831 bp, 9 predicted proteins | sample 1581701 | NCBI WGS metagenome assembly OIEE01 (sample SAMN01760976, study PRJEB22395) | human gut metagenome | reverse complement strand
CCGTCAATCCCGTAAAGCACTGCCGCCATGCAGGCTTCAACAACATAAGCATCGACCTTATCTACGGGCTGCCCGGCGAAACGGATGAACGCTGGAAACGTGATTTACAACAAGCCGTCAGCCTCAACGTAGAGCACATCTCCGCTTACCACCTGACATACGAAGAAGGCACTCGCATTTACGAGCTGCTGCAAGCGCACCGTATCCGCGAAGTAGACGAAGAAAGCAGCGTCCGCTTCTTCTCCACCCTGATAGATACGCTTGGCAGTGCCGGCTACGAGCACTACGAAATATCCACTTTCTGCCGTTCGGACATGTATTCCCGCCACAATACATCTTACTGGAAAGGAATTCCTTACTTGGGCTGTGGTCCTTCGGCACATTCATTCAATACGGATACCCGCGAATGGAATGTGGCTTCCCTGGAGAAATACATACATACCATCGAAAACAATCAACGCTTGTTCGAACAGGAGCACCTAGACCGAACCACCTGTTATAACGAATGCATCATGACTTCCATTCGTACCCGTTGGGGAGTGTCCCTGAATGATATAGAACAGAAATTCGGCAAAGAACTGTGGCAATACTGCATCGATATGGCACGTCCGCATCTGGACTGCGGAAATCTGGAAATATACGACAACAACCGTCTCTGTCTTAGCCGTAAAGGGATTTTTGTATCGGATGGCATTATCAGCGATTTAATGTTTGTAGAAAGCTAAAGTATACTTTTTCAACTGTACAATATAACTCCATCGGCAATTTTCATCAACTGACAGCTCTCTTCTTTCCCCTTTTGAATAAGAACTTCAAGATAAAGTTCCGATTTTGCCATCTCAGGAATATATTCGAAACCTGTTTTTATCGTAAAATTCCCACCCCTTAAAAACGAAATTCTCTGATTATCACCTTCGACCATTTCACCTTGAAATCCTATAGGCCGGCCTTTCACCACTCCACCATTCCATTTCATAAATGGAGTAATCGTTACAATAGCATTTGTATCAAACCAAAGTGCAGGAAAAATGCCTTTAATAGTCGCATGAACTTTACCACCAACACTTTCCAGCACTTGTGGCTCCGTTATATAATATTCTGACTGCAAATCTGTCAGCACAGTCAAGAACTCTATGGCGTATTTGATTTTCGAAAGCACCTCATCCTGTCTGATAACAGTTACAATTAAATCACTATTAACCAGCTTCATTTCATCTAACACCAAAGTAACAGTCCCATCATTATTATCTAAGACCGACAATCCATTAGTGCCCTCAAACAAAAGCCAAGAATCATCATCCACATTTTCTGTCCGATAAGCAATTGTAAGATGAGCAGAATTCTTAATCTCTATATTTCCATTTTCATTCGTTTCAAATATTACCTTCGCTTTCAATTCTTTCAATAACTCAAGTACACTGCCTGCTTCATCATTCATTAATATCTCTACCGAACTTTCTTTATCGATGACTCTTGCAAAAGGAGCATATCCATTTCCCTTATCCGGACGAGGTACCGTAGTCCAGCTCTTTCCATCATCAATAGACATATAAAAAGCTTTTTTATCTATCGGAGTATTTTCTGTATCGACCGTCATATTGACACCTGCTTTCAATTGCGGCTTCGGAACATACTCACCTGCTGCATGCCCATTGGCACAAACCGGATTGCCCTGAACATCCTTAATCAGTTTCCCATTCAATGTCCAATACCACTTTTTATCACCGCTCTGTGTAAGGCTTATCATCGGCATCGCATCATCTTTCCCTTTATAGATAGTAACAGGTGTCCTATTAGCAGTCCAAATTGTATGTCCAATTGTTTCCCCGCCCAATACAATGGGAGTTGTTTCCACTACACAACCGGTAACATTAACTAAAGTATGCAATGCTTCAATATTCGAATCTACTATTTTTTGCCAATCTTTTAATCCCTCTATGTACTGTACATCATTCACAGCATCCCAAAGCTTGTCATCATTATAACACCCACTCAGACAGCAGATACATAACGTCAACATCAAAACATGTTTTGTTCTCATAGTATCAATTTTAATATTCAAATAAATCAAAGGCAAAATAAAAAGAGCGTTTTGTCAATATCTCCAAAGATAGAGATATATTTTATAAATTACTGTTATAAGTCTAACTATTTACTATCTTCATAGAACAAATCTTACTGATATAAACAAAACTCAAAGGAGCATTAAATAAATTTCAGAAGAACAAAACAGAAAAGAAGCATTATGATATAAAACTATTACATTGCCATAAAATATGCAACCAATAAGAGTAGTACATATTACATTTATTTTACAAACAGAACACAAACCTTTCTTTTTCATAGTCATTAATTGATATAAATCAAGAAATGAAGGTAAAACCTACACTTTTCTTTATTTTCATTTTTGTGTTATAAAACATAATCATACATTTGCATAGGTAAAAAGAAAAGCTAAACGCTTACGATTGTTTTCAGTAGGTATTAGATTTTTATTAGATTAGTTTTTAGGTATAACAATTAAAAAAGTAGGTATTATGAAACGTTTAGGATTAACATTAGTGGCAGCGCTCTGCCTTGCTGCTACAACATTTGCAGCCGGAAATCAACCTACAACTGCAAAATGGGAAGGTAACATCAATGTTAGTAAATTAGGTAAATATTTGAACTTGAATTCAGTTCAGAGTGAAGAAGTAGCCAATATTTGCGATTATTTCTCCACACAGATGTCAAGAGCCACAACAGCGAAGAAAGATAAAGAAGCAAAATTGCGCAACGCTGTTTATGGTAACTTGAAACTGATGAGAAAGACTCTTAGTGCTGAACAGTACGCCAAGTATGCCGCATTGATGAACATCACTTTACAGAATAAAGGTATTGAACTGAATAAGTAAAATGATTAATATGTAAAAGAGAGAGAGGGTGGAAGCCGGTTGGCTTCCACTTTTTTTATACTGTTATTTAATAGTCACCATCGTAGCCCCAAACCCATATTCTTGGAAAGAAGCATCCTGATAACGGCAATTATTATATTTCCGTTTCAATTCATCAATGACAGCCTTTCGAAGTACCCCATCTCCCTTGCCGTGAATAAAGACAATCTTCTGTTCACGCTTATTCTTATAAGTTTCCATCACTTCGCGAAACTTATCCAATTGATAATTCAGTATTTCAGCATTGCCCATCCCTTGAGTATCATCCAGCAAAGAATCGATATGAAGATCTATTTCAATAATTCCGCTCTTTCCACCATGAGTAGTATGGCTTGGTTTCACAATAGGTTGTGACTTCGGTTTATCTACAGACTTCTTCTGCAACAAAGCCTTTTGAATCTCCTCCGCCGAAACATATACTTGTTTGGCAGGCATATCATCTTTCACAATGTCATAAATCAAAGCCGGTTCTTCAAAGAAATCAGAATCGCTAAAGGTATGAAGTTTATAGAACTTCACGGTATCGATCCGTATCTCCACACTAACAGCCGGTTTGATAGCCGCAGGCTTACCGTCCTTGAAGGCGATCAACTGAACAGCCACCCGCTCCATATCATTCAGTACATCTTTGGTGAACTCTTCCAACAGCAATTTTGTATTAGGCTCCACCAAACCGTGCGAACGGTTCTTCCATGCTTTTCCTTCTGCACTCAAATAAGTGTAATACAAATAATAATTGCTATCATTTACCAGATAAGTTTCAAAAGGAGTAGTCATCATCGCTTTTGCGTCTTCGGGCACATAAGCCAGAAATACATTCAAAGTATCTCCTCCACGCACCTCCGGCTGACGTTGAATGACAGGCATCTCCGGTTTTACCGGTTTAACAGGTTCTTCCGGTTTCGGCACAGACGAACCGGGTTTACGCCTCATATTATAGTCATCTGTTTCAATCACGACACACTCGCGTATCGGCATTGGAATATCAAACCCATCTGCATCTTCTACCAACACAAAATCCTTTCCCTGGAATCCAGTTACGATTCCACCGCCTACCTCACTAAGAAAGCGTACTTTATCTCCTATTTTCATTATTGTATATCCAATTAAAATTCAAACTCAAAAAAACGAGTAACAAAGATAGAGATTTCTATGAAATTAAATGGAGATTCGGTTCTAAAAACAAACCGTCTGCCTTTATTCCTCTTTTTATTGTAACTTTGCATACGAAATACCAAACAAATGATCTAAAATTCACCATTAACGACGAAAACCGATGAAAGAACTTATTAAAGTCATTGCTTTTGATGCAGACGATACCTTGTGGAGCAATGAACCTTTTTTCCAGGAAATAGAGAAACAATATACAGACCTATTAAAGCCTTATGGCACTTCTGAAGATATTTCAGCCGCTTTATTTCAAACAGAAATGAATAATCTGAAATATCTCGGATATGGAGCCAAAGCTTTCACCATTTCTATGGTAGAGACAGCTTTGCATGTGAGTGGACAAAAGATTTCAGGAACAGACATCCAACATATTATTGAATTAGGCAAATCATTACTGAAAATGCCAATTGAACTATTTCCGGGAGTAAAAGAAACGCTTAAAGTATTGAAAGAGAAAGGTAAATACAAATTAGTAGTTGCCACTAAAGGAGATTTGCTCGATCAAGAGAATAAGCTGGAACGTTCCGGATTAGCCTCTTATTTCGATCACATTGAAGTGATGTCCGATAAAACAGAGAAAGAATATCAACGAATGTTGAATATCTTACAGATTGCTCCTTCCGAATTTGTCATGATTGGCAATTCTCTGAAATCGGACATTCAACCTGTTCTATCGCTGGGAGGATATGGTATACATATTCCTTTTGAAGTGATGTGGAAACACGAAGTAGTAGACACATTCACACATGACCATCTGAAACAGGTGAAAAGATTTGATGAGTTGCTACTTTTGTTTTAAATAAGTTCTGTTCTTTCTTCAGATAAGCTTTAAATCTGAAGAAAGAAATCAGTGAACAATGCCATCTTATTGGATTACAAATCCAACAGTTTCATCAATTCAGCAGCCCGACACGCTTCTATCGAATTACCGACAGAGAGTTTCTCCAAAATATTCTGGCGGTGTCGATTGACTGTATTCACACTAATATAAAGGGCAGCTGCAATTTCTTTACTAGATAGTCCTTTACGTATACAGCGAAGTATTTCCTTTTCGCGTTCGGATAGGATATTGCGATGTTCTTCCGAAAAAAAGAGCGTTTCGACCTCTCCACGTTCCATATGGGTAATAGTGGGATATATCCCCTGCTCCGTTCGTTGATCTGCAGACAAGGTATAAAGACAAAAAATCAACCATACACTTCCGGAAGGAGTATTTTCCATAATCTGCACTAAATTATCAATATACTGATAGACTCCTTTCTCATTCATCATACGTATTCTGCATCTTCCCCGGTACTTCAACCGTTCTTCGGAAGACATCGAAAAGGTCTTCTGAAAAAACTGATACTCCAATAACCGCTTTTCTACCAAGTCTTCAGGATGAATACGCCGATAAATACAATCTTCATCCATAGAATCAATCACACTTAAAGCAGCTTCTTCGGGAGTTAACCCTAGAAAATGCGCCCAAGGATGAACGGCAATGTAACTTTTCCTATTCGAAAGATCTGAAATAACAGCACATCCACCATTAATCTCCGTCAATGAATGAATAAAGCGTTGATGTTGCTCTACAACTCCATTGTCCAATATTTCATCGGCTATCAGTTGTGTCGCATAAACTTCATCTATTTCCTTTTGTAATACGTCCATCTTATAAAATGGTTATTATTCAGTATTGTTGCACACGGAGGTATGACCTATCTTTGCACCACAAAGATAAAGATAATCAAATTAGAAATGATCATGAAACATTTAAAAATCAAAATCATGTCAATAGCCTTTATGGCAGTAGCAACTTCTTCTATGGCACAAAGTTTGAATAAGATGAACTGGCTGAACGAGCCTCAACAGTGGGAAATAAAAGATAGCAAAACCTTAGTGATGGATGTTCCTGCAAAAACAGACTTTTGGAGGATTTCTCATTATGGGTTCACAGTGGACGACGGACCTTTCTATTATGCGACTTATGGTGGAGAATTTGAAGCCAAAGTAAAGATAACCGGCAACTATGTCACCACCTTTGACCAAATGGGATTAATGCTGCGCATCGACCATGAAAACTGGATAAAAGCAGGTGTGGAATACGTTGATGGCAAACAGAATGTAAGTGCCGTAGTTACGCATCGGACTAGCGACTGGAGTGTAGTACAATTGCCGGATGCTCCCCGCTCTATATGGATAAAAGCAGTCCGTCGCCTGGATGCAGTAGAAATATTTTTCTCACGTGATGATAAAGAATATATTATGATGCGCACGTGTTGGTTGCAAGATAATTGTCCTGTCATGGTAGGATTAATGGGAGCTTGTCCGGACGGGAAAGGGTTCACCGCTACATTCGAAGAATTTAAAGTGACTCCATTAGCCGATCAACGAAGACTGGAATGGGCAAAAAGGCAAATGAACAAATAAAAATCAGTCCTGATGCTATTTATTTAAATAGAGAGAAAGCTCTATTATAATATAAATGCGGTAGTATATCTTACTTTAAATATTCTATTTTTAATATGATGAGTATAAATAGCATCACACGGATTTCCTCTTCCAGCAGTTCTGTTGTATAAAATAATGCAAGAATATACAGTTTCCGAGGAGTTTTTTACATAAAAACAGTCAAAAGATACACTATAATAAACTTATTGACAATCGTTTCTTTAAAAGGAATAACCAGTTCCTTTTAAAGGAACGACTCATTGATCGGTGAGAAACACTTTATTCCTTTAAAAGGAGCATATAAAACTTTGTTTTAAGTGCTATCCCAGAGCTAACCTACACCTGAAACAGCCAACACTCCACATATCAATTTGAGACAAAACAAAGGTAAGTTCTATACATCTATTCTATAAAAAATACAGACTAAAACAAATTGTCCCAAAACGCAATCGATTTATTTCTTTTCTAAATTCGAAAACAGCAAATCCGTCTCATTTTCAACTCATGCCTAAATATATCCTGCATATATGGAATTATACAACGATAAAATATACGTTTTCTCATATATTATCGCCAAAACCGTATATACTTATCTTTCTCACGATCCAACACACTTTCATCGACACAATCATCCAACCGGAACCATGAATGTTCTATCAATGAGCCTCTCTTTTTAACAGACTTATCCCAGTTTCCTATCACTTGTCCTTCATGAAGAACAATCGGATAAAACAGACCATTATTGGTAAATGCTTTCGAGTAATGCTCTTTAGGTAAAACGTCTGTCCGGTCTTTATAACCAAGCAAATATTCATCATAAGAAGGAAGAAGATGCAAACTGCCGGTAACTTTTCCACGAGTCCGGCAATCTTCATGAATATACCATGTCTGTCCATTCCATTCTTCTGCCGTTAATTCCGAATCAATCAAATAAATAGCTTGACGTGCATCTGTAATAGGCAGCCCCGACCACCAGACAAAATCTTGCAAAACAGCAGGAGCATGACTACGAAAATAGCTTCTAGCCAAACGAGCCAAAGATTCATCTTTGGTCAATTCCGGCATCGGCGGAACACGCTCTTCCAAAAGCGCATACGTACATTTACTTCCTTTATCTTCCCCACTACATACAATCCCCACCTGCTCCGCACGAGCCATAAAGCGGGTCATACGATGATTATCCGCTACAATCCCCGAACGGTTAAAATGCTCGGCAATCTCCTGCCTCGTCAGGCTTTTCTTCCCACAAAGAATTTTCTCCAACAGATTATGACTTTTCGTATAGAGCTCTTCAGAAATTTCCAAGTCATGCCCCTTCGCATAAGACTCATTAGCAGATATAATACGCCCGGCGGAAAGTTTCAACATCCACCGGATATCTTCTGCTGCTACGAGATGCCATGTCGGACGCATTACATGAGTCCGCAGGATTTCACCATCACGCAGTGCTTTTTCCACAGTTTGAATCGTTGCTGACTTCAAACGCATTCCTACTGCCCATTTCACCATGGAATAATTCTGTGCCTGCATAGCTCCCATCCAGGACACAAGTTCCTTGGGTTGAGAGAAAAGAGGACTTAATAACTGTTGGTTGAGTAAACGTATATTCGGTATTTTCATCATACTTATTTATAAAAGAAAAAACAGTTGTTCTTTGATTAAATGACACGAGTAATGGAATGTAACAAAACAGAAGACAAGAAGTCTCTAATATAAATATGTTCTATCCCTTCATAAGTATTTTCAAACATTTTTTCTCCGGACACTACCACTTTCGGATAATTATCTTTAATCTTCAATAAATTCCCGAATTCTCTTTCAATAGTTTCCTGTTTAGAAAGTTCAAGAGAGACTTGCACATAGAGAATCTCTCCATTCCGTTTACAGACAAAATCTATTTCTTCCGTACCCAATGTCCCGATTTTTACATCATATCCACTATATACCAAATGATTATAAACCAAGTTCTCCAAACGCATCGCTCTGTCCTGTGGCTTGTACCCCGTAATCACATTACGAATCCCCATATTCTCAAAATAATACTTCTCCCCTCTTTCGAATAATTTCTTTCCGGCAATATCATACCTTCCTACCCTATGTACAATAAAAGCATCCGATAATGCCATCGCATACTCACTCACAACATAAGGAGAAATATCCACTTTCTGACTTTTCAGAAAATCACTAATACTCTTGCTGGAAAATAAGTTGCCAATGTTACCTGCCAAGAACGAAACTAGTTGTTCCAAAAAGACCGTATTCCTTATATTCTTTCTCTGAATCACATCTTTTAATATAATGGTAGAGTAAATGCTCCTCAAATACTCCATAACAACAGGTTCTTCCATCGGCAAATGTATCAGATAAGGCAATCCTCCATAATGAATATATTTCTCCAATGACGCATCCGTATTCTCCAGTTCATGGAAATCCAGAAATTCAATATACGACAAACTATAAACCACAAATTCAACATACCGACCTCCCAATTCATTCGCTAAATCACTGGAAAATATCTCTGAATTACTGCCTGTCACATATATATCATTATTATCATCCAATGCCAACGAACGGATAGCCAACCTGAAATCTTGTATTTCCTGTATTTCATCGACAAAAATATAATTCATTCTATCATCTACCGATTTTGAAAGAATATAATCATTCAGTTCTTTATAAGTCTTTATATCTATGAAATTGACATCTTCCTTATTTATATAGATAATATTCGCATCACTCTCTTCTTTCCGTATCAACTCCATGAGTTGATACAAAATAAAGCTTTTACCGACACGACGATGACCGACCATCACTTTTACCAATGTTTTCCTCATGAAAGGTCTTATGCGGTCAACATAAGTGTTTCTTTGTTTAATTATGCGAGGTATTTTCATTCTACTTCTTTTTAAATACGATTGCAATACATCACAAATATAGCATTTATTTTAAATACAATTGTAATTTCTTGAGATTTTATCCTCTACTTCAAATACGATTGCAATTTCCCCATTCTAAATTTTCTATTGTTTTTCTGACTTTATAACTGCATATATACCAATTTATGTCTATTTTTGTCATCTCAAACCAAAGAAAATAGAAATGATGCTCTATAAACTCATCCCTCCTCCATCGGTAAAAGCAACGATCCAGTTGCCTGCCTCCAAAAGTATCAGCAATCGTGCATTAATTATCAATGCGCTGGGTAAAGGTATTTATTCACCGGAAAATTTGTCGGAAACAGTGCCCGCATCATATCCTATCCCGGAAGAGCGGGCATCCACTATGGAAGCCAACGTTTCAGTCTTATCCGAAAAAGAGAAGGCTTCCCGACCGGAATCTCCCTATACCCATCCGTTACCGGCTTCAGGAGTATCACATGAGGTTCTTCGCGAAAAAGCTGAAATACTTCGCGAAAATAAACCACAAAATAAAAACAAAGAAAACATATCCTCCCCAAACCCCTCAAACATTCCTTCGGGAAATTCGGATGAGGAGAATTTTCTTTCAAGGAAGCTCAAAAGCATGGGCGTATCCGAGAACAATATCCGGTGGGTACATTTCCTGAGAGGATATTATCCGGATTTTCCAGTCGAGACAGCTATCCGGGAGATTGAGCAGAGCCATTTCCAGCTTACCACGTTCAATTATCTGGAACCCCTGATAAACAACTATATCGCCAAGTACAATGCCGAATACGGACAGGCGGACCGTGAAAGGAAACAGGCTGAGACGATGCGCTCCATGCAGCTTGCCGCCGTCGCACCTGTGGTACTGGCTTCCGTCCTGAAGGAAACCTGGGGCAACAGGAGAATTAAAAGCCCCACAAGGTTTATCCTGAACCGTATGCGCCAGGCCGTACCCATGTCGGCATAGAGAATGAATTTTAGGAACAATCAAACATAACAAGTCATGACATCACAGGAAGCCAATTCGATACCGTTGGAAGATATTCTCTCCTATTACGGGCATAATCCTTCCCGGCACTTCGGGGGATATGACATGTACAGTTCGCCTTTCCGGCGTGACAGCTCGCCGAGTTTCAAGGTTTTCAAAGAGGAAAACCGCTGGTATGATTTCGGCGAGGGCACTCATGGCAGGGCCGTAGACCTGGTCATGCGCATTGAGAACTGTTCCTTTCCGGAGGCTATGCGCCGTATCGGGGAAATGGGCCTTACAGGACAGGCCGGTGCTACTTCCGGACAGACTTCCGTCCGGGAGAAGAGAGCACTTTCAGGAAGTTCGATGAAGATCCTGGGAACCGTTCCCTTGGGACACTGCCATCTGCTTGAGTATGC
>OIEE01000648.1_pt1 | contig 11036 bp, 10 predicted proteins | sample 1581701 | NCBI WGS metagenome assembly OIEE01 (sample SAMN01760976, study PRJEB22395) | human gut metagenome | reverse complement strand
CCGTAGTGCCTACACTTACCTGCCGCAGTCCATCAAAGCCTTTCCACAAGGCGAAATAATGACAGACATTATCCGTAAAGCCGGATTCAATCAGGTGAGTTTCAAACGGTTGACGCTAGGTATCTGTACGCTTTATTTAGCAACGAAATAATTTAAAGTATAGAGTTTTATGAAAAAATATGGTTTGATAGGTTATCCGTTAGGACACTCGTTCTCAAAGAACTTTTTCAATGAAAAGTTTCATTCGGAAAACATTGATGCCGAATATGTAAACTTCGAAATCCCATCCATCAAAGAACTGCCTTCTGTGTTATTGGCTAATCCTGATTTAGTAGGGTTCAATGTCACTATACCTTATAAAGAACAAGTCATCTCTTATTTGGACGAACTGGATAAAGATGCGGCAGCCATCGGAGCCGTCAATGTAATCAAAATTGTCCGCCAAAAAGGTAAGACCAAGCTAATAGGCTATAATTCCGATGTGATTGGTTTCACTCAATCTATCGACCCCTTGTTGGAACCCCAGCACAAAAAAGCTCTGATTCTAGGAACAGGAGGTGCCTCGAAAGCGATTGCCTACGGACTGAAAAAATTAGGTTTGGAATGCAAATTCGTATCACGAAACCTGCGTGAAGAAATGCTGACTTACGATCAGCTCACTCCCGAAATCATGGATGAGTATAAAGTAATTGTTAACTGCACTCCTGTAGGTATGTATCCCCGTGCCGATGAATACCCCAATATTCCATACCAATATCTCACACCCAACCATTTGCTTTATGATTTGTTATATAATCCTGACACTACTCTTTTTATGAAAAAGGGGGCAGACAAAGGGGCAATTACCAAAAACGGTTTAGAAATGCTCTTATTGCAAGCCTTTGGTGCATGGGATATATGGAACAAATAGATAAGGTATGAAAAGAAAAAAAATGATTATTGGAACGAGTTGTATATTCGTTCTGCTTATTATAGTCCTACTTGGAGCCAGTCAATATATGCTGAACTATTCCTTACGCCCTAAAAACAGGGGAAAGAATTTAGAAAGTTCCTGGCAATATATGTTTAAGACTTACTCCTATCTAAAACCATGGATAGATAGTCTGAAACAGAACCAAGCACTGAAAGATACCTTTATCTATTCTCCCGACCACGTAAAACTGCATGCTTACTATGTGGCTTCCAGCCGCCCGACAGCCAAAACCGCAGTTATAGTACACGGGTATACAGACAATGCCATCCGCATGATGATGATAGGTTATCTATACAATAAAAAATTGGATTTCAACATCCTCCTACCTGATTTGCGCAATACTGGTCTGAGCGGTGGAAATGCCATACAAATGGGATGGTTAGACCGCAAAGATGTAACACAATGGATGGAGGTTGCCAATCGAATTTACGGTGACAGTACCAGCATGGTAGTACATGGAATCTCGATGGGTGCAGCCACCACTATGATGGTTTCAGGCGAACCGCAACCCGACTATGTGAAATGTTTTGTCGAGGACTGCGGATATACCAGCGTATGGGATCAATTTTCCAAAGAATTGAAAGAACAATTCGGCTTGCCTCAATTCCCGTTAATGTACACTGCCGACTGGTTATGCCAGCTGGAATATGGATGGGGATTCAAAGAAGCATCCGCATTGAAACAGGTAGCCCGATGCCATCTGCCCATGTTCTTTATCCATGGTGATAAAGATGACTACGTACCCACATGGATGGTGTACCAATTGTATGAGGCAAAACCTCAGCCCAAAGCATTATGGATAGTTCCGGAAGCAGACCATGCACATTCCTATCTGTTCAATACCGAAGAATATACCCAAAAAGTAAAAGCATTTGTAGACAAATACATCCAATGAGAAAATTGACATTTTTACTTACTTTTTTCATGCTCCTTGGCTCCGTCCACCTTCAAGCCAAAGAATATGCCATAAAAGACATACCGATGGTACATTTGCAAAACCGTACCCGCTACGTCAGCAATCCCGACGGTATCCTTTCATCAACCGCTGTCACCACTATGGACAGCATCCTCTACGCTTTAGAGCAAAAAACAGGTATACAAACATTAGTGGTAGCGGTAACAGGCATAGAGGGAGGTGATTGTTTTGATTTCGCCCACCGGCTGGGACAGGAAACGGGCGTAGGACAAAAAGAACGTGACAATGGGCTGGTCATCTTGCTTTCCACCGACGAGCGGTGTGTGCAGTTCGCTACTGGATATGGTCTTGAAGGGATATTGCCGGATGCCATCTGCAAACGGATTCAGAACCGCTATATGCTGCCCTATTTCAAGGACAATAACTGGAACGCAGGAATGGTAGCAGGAATACGGGCCGTAAACGGCTATCTGGACGGTTCCATGGAAAATATAAACAATGACGAAAGCGAAGATGATCCTTTGGAATTCATCATCATCTTTTTTGTGATTTTCGGAGGATTTATTGGCATCGGATTATATGCAAACTGGCGTAAAACACGCTGCCCCCATTGCAAAAAACACAAATTGCAACGTCTTTCTTCCAAAGTTATAGACCGAAGTAACGGAACAAAGACTGAAGAAGTAGTATATAAATGCAGAAATTGCGGACATATCCTCAGACGGAAAGAACGGTCGAGAGATGAGAATTACAAAGGTCCCCGAGGAGGAGGTCCGTTCATAGGCGGAATGGGAGGAGGATTTTTTGGTAGCCACGGTGGAAGTGGCGGCGGATTTAGCGGAGGAAGTTTCGGAGGTGGAAGCTTTGGAGGCGGAGGAGCCGGAAGCCGTTTTTAAGAACAAGAATATTCATAATTTTAATAGTATATACATATGAAAAAGTCAACGATTATTGTAATAGTAGTCATTGTATTAATTGCCATTTGGGGAATAACCTCTTATAATGGTATGGTAAAAATGGATGAATCTGTCAGCACAGCGTGGAGCAATGTAGAAAACCAGTACCAACGCCGTTCTGATTTAATCCCCAACTTGGTAAATACAGTAAAGGGATACGCCTCACACGAAAAAGAAACTTTTCAAGCTGTAGTAGACGCCCGTAGCAAAGCCACTCAAATGCAGATCAGCGCCGATGACCTGACTCCCGAAAAAATGCAGGCCTATCAAAAGGCACAAGGCGAAGTAGGTAGTGCGTTGAGCCGCCTGCTCGCTATCACCGAAGCTTATCCCGACTTGAAAGCCAATGAGAACTTCAAAGAGTTGCAAGCACAACTGGAAGGTACAGAAAACCGAATCAGTGTAGAACGCAAAAGATTCAATGACACAGCACGCGCATATAACACAGCTATCCGCACTTTTCCCCGCAATTTGCTTGCAGGTATGTTCGGATTTGACAAACGCCCATATTTTGAATCTGAAGAAGGAGCTGATAAAGCACCTAAAGTAGAATTCTAACTCTTACAAGTCCCTGTTTCCAATCTTAAGAAACAGCTTTCGGGTACGGATTGTAGAAACCATGCAGTTTTTTTATGCCAAACTGTAAAAATCATACAATCCGTACCCTATTTTTATCCATCTCACTAATTTTTCAACAACAATCAAGCATATTATCCCTAAAATCATTATCTTTACGGAAAGAAACTTTTAAAACTACAAGCAATATGTTCAATTCATTTGGTAATATTTTCCGGTTAACCAGTTTCGGTGAATCCCATGGACCGGGAGTAGGCGGCGTCATTGACGGCTTCCCTGCCGGTATTAAGGTTGATATGGATTTCGTTCAGCAGGAACTGAACCGCCGCCGTCCCGGACAGTCATTACTTACCACCAGCCGCAAGGAGCCTGATACAGTGGAATTCCTTTCAGGTATATTCGAAGGCAAGTCCACCGGTTGCCCCATCGGATTTGTGGTATGGAACAAGAACCAACATTCAAACGACTACGAGAATATCAAGAATCTGTTCCGCCCTTCACACGCAGATTATACTTATATGCAAAAATACGGAATCCGTGATTACCGTGGCGGGGGACGTTCATCAGCACGAGAAACCATTTCGCGCGTAGTAGCAGGAGCTTTAGCCAAATTAGCATTGAAACAACTAGGAATCAGTGTCACAGCTTATACCTCACAAGTAGGATCTGTCAAACTTGATAAAGATTACAAAAGCTATAACCTCGAATTGATAGAAACAAACGATGTGCGTTGTCCCGATCCGGGGAAAGCCAAGGAAATGGCAGAGCTTATCTGGAAAATCAAAGGAGAAGGCGATACAATAGGTGGTGTAGTGAGTTGCGTCATCAAAGGATGCCCTATCGGATTAGGCCAACCCGTATTCGGGAAGTTACATGCCGCACTAGGAAATGCCATGTTAAGTATCAATGCCGTAAAAGGTTTCTCTTATGGACAAGGTTTTGACTCCATGGAACTAAAAGGTAGCGAGCAGAATGATGTATTTTATAATAATAATGGAAGAGTAGAAACAAAAAGTAATTATTCCGGAGGAATACAAGGAGGCATCAGCAACGGACAAGACATTTACTTCCGTGTGGCATTCAAACCAGTTGCCACAATTCTGATGGAGCAACATACTGTAAATATCAACGGCACAGACACGACCATGAAAGCCAAAGGACGTCATGACGCCTGCGTGCTGCCGCGTGCCGTCCCCATTGTAGAAGCCATGGCTGCCATGACCATTTTGGATTATTATCTGATAGACAGGACTACACAACTATAAGAATCATTCAATTATGGAAATAAAACAATACATTAAAGAAAATGAAGCACGCTTCATGGAGGAACTTTTCAGCCTCATCCGTATTCCCAGCATCAGTGCTTTACCCGAACATAAAGACGATATGCTGGCCTGTGCCTTACGTTGGAAAGAACTTTTGTTGGCAGCCGGAGCAGATGAAGCCATAGTAATGCCCTCACAAGGCAATCCATTGGTATTTGCACAAAAGCATGTAAGCAATGATGCTCCTACCCTATTGATTTATGCCCACTATGACGTAATGCCTGCCGAGCCGTTGGACCTGTGGAAAAGCCAGCCTTTTGAACCTGAAATTCGTGACGGACACATTTGGGCACGTGGAGCTGACGATGATAAAGGACAAGCTATGATCCAAGTAAAAGCATTCGAATACGTAGTAAAAAACGGACTGCTGAAACACAATGTGAAATTTATTTTCGAAGGTGAAGAAGAAATAGGTTCTCCCAGTCTGAATACCTTCATCAAGGAACATAAGGAATTGCTGAAAGCCGATGTAATTCTAGTTTCGGATACCAGTATGCTAGGCGCGGACCTTCCCTCTCTGACTACAGGTTTACGAGGTCTGGCTTATTGGGAAATAGAAGTGACCGGTCCGAACCGTGACCTTCATTCCGGACACTTCGGCGGAGCGGTAGCTAATCCTATCAATACCCTGTGCAGTATGTTAGCCCAAGTCATTGGCGAAGACGGACACATCACTATCCCCCATTTTTATGACGATGTAGAGAAAGTACCGGCTGCCGAACGTGAGATGATTGCACAAATTCCTTTCGATGAAAAAAAATATATGGAAGCCATTGGCGTAAAAGCACTGAAAGGTGAAAAAGGATATTCCACTTTAGAACGTAATAGCTGCCGTCCCTCTTTTGATATTTGTGGTATCTGGGGCGGATATACAGGTGAAGGTTCAAAAACCGTACTTCCCTCAAAAGCATATGCCAAGGTATCGTGCCGACTGGTTCCACATCAAAACCACGCAGTTATTTCCCAATTGTTTGTGGACTATATCCAGTCTATCGCTCCGGAATATGTACAAGTAAAAGTAACCCCGATGCACGGAGGCGAAGGATATGTATGCCCCATCACCTTGCCCGCCTATCAGGCTGCCGAAAAAGGCTTTGCTAAAGCATTCGGGAAAAAACCACTTGCCGTACGCCGTGGAGGAAGTATTCCTATCATCAGTGATTTTGAACAAATCTTAGGTATAAAGACCGTTCTCATGGGATTCGGGTTGGAAAGTGATGCCATCCATTCGCCTAATGAAAACTTCTCTCTGGATATATTCCGTAAAGGAATTGAAGCTGTGGTAGAATTCCATCTCAATTATTAATCAATAATAAAAATGAATGCGGCAACAATCTTTAAAACTCTGACAACTGTTACTCTTTCAATAACATTACTAATGACAGGAGGTTGTAACAATATGGAAACAAAAAAAGAAGAAACAGGAAAAAACACGGCTATAGAAAATATCTTTGCCCGAAAGAGCGTCCGTGCCTATACATCCCAACCGATAGAAAAAGAGAAAGTGGACTTATTAGTAAAAGCTGCTATGGCTGCACCGACAGCAGTAAACAAGCAGCCTTGGGCTTTCGTGGTAGTGGATGACCGTACAGTATTAGATAAACTAGCCGCCGAACTGCCTTATGCCAAGATGACGGCACAGGCTCCACTAGCCATCGTGGTTTGTGGTGATTTAAGCAAAGCTCTGAACGGAGAAAAAGACCGGTACTGGATGCTAGATTGCTCCGCCGCATCCGAAAATTTGTTACTGGCAGCAGAGTCAATGGGGTTGGGAGCGGTATGGACTGCGGTCTATCCGGAGAACGACCGCATTGCAAAGGTAAGGTCAGTCTTATCTTTACCAGACCATATCATTCCTTTCAATTTGATTCCAGTGGGTTATCCACAACATCGGGAAGAATCTAAAGATAAATTCAAGACCGAAAATATCCATTATAACAAATGGTGAACAAAGGTCTAGAAATATAAATTAAGTCGGCTGGTTTAATATAAATCAGCCGACAATCTCTTTCCATTCATTCATAGTTAATTTTCCTCAATCTCTATCAGCCTCATCAAGTTTCTTTTTGGTCTTTTCTATCTTGTTTTTAGCTTTATCCAAAGTTTCCCCAACCTCATCAGCTTTATCCTCAATCTGATCCTTGGCATCATCCATCACGTCTTCAACCGATTCTTTGGCTTTTTCTATACGCTCCTCAAATTTATCCTTTCCTTTCTTTTCACCACAAGATGTAACAGCAAACATCGTCATGCACACTAACACTGCAAATAATTGTCTTTTCATACTTTTTCTATTTGATTATAAACTTGATTTTAAACTATGTTCAAATATAAGCATATACCCTATTTCTTACAAATTCAATCTGTTCTTTGCTATATATAAAGTCTAAATCCGACAGGAAAAAGAACTTATCCCATCAAAAAAGCCACCATAGCAAGGTGGCTTTCAATATATTAATAAAACATTCTATATTACCTGTCAAAAACTACTTTGTAGCAGGAGCTGTTTTAGCAGGAGCCGTCTTTATATTAATAAGAATACTATTTTCAACTCCTTCTTTGGTTACATATACTATTCTGTATGCCTTTACCCCTTCTTCTTTTAGAGAAAGAGAAGCACTTTTAAGAGTCGATTCGGGATATTTTTTAGCTATGGCATCTTTAACAGATTGAGGAACCTCTTTCAGGTCTATGTTTTTAAATCCGTCTTCCACAGTAACTGTATCATTCTTTACTTTCATGGTATCATCAGCCATGACAAAAGTTCCTACACCAAAAAGGAATACAAGTGATAAAAATATCTTTTTCATAATGGTTAAATTTAAATGTTTACCTACCGACAGATATCATAAAAGACAAGAAAAATATACATCATATTCAGTCATTTTCCTCCATTAGAATATCTTCGTTAAGTAAGAATACTAAATTAAGAAAACTATATTGAGAACTAAATTATTAAGAAAAGAAGTACATACCAAATATATAAACTAAAGTTTGTGGAAATAAACATTCTTTAATCCACACCAGCTTATGCTTTCACAGCCCTATCTATTCCAACTTTCCTAGCCATTAAGTAAAAAAGCTTCTGTAGAGATAGTTGTACAAACGTTTGGCATAATGCCGCAAAATACGTACTTTTGCGACTCATTTATAAAATACTATTTGAATGAAAGCACTAAAAGAACGCATTTTACGGGACGGAAAATGTTTCGAAGGAGGAATACTGAAAGTAGACAATTTCATCAATCACCAAATGGATCCTATCCTCATGAAATCCATTGCTGTAGAATTTGTACGCCGTTTTGCCTCTACCAATATCAATAAAGTTATGACCATCGAAGCCAGTGGTATAGCTCCCGCCATCATGGTAGGCTACTTACTGGAACTTCCTGTTGTCTTCGCCAAGAAAAAGAAACCCGTCACAATGGAAAATATGCTCACCACCAGTGTATATTCATTTACTAAAGACCGTTCTTATGATGTATGCGTCAGCAAAGATTTCCTGTCCAAAGGAGACCGTGTTCTTTTTATTGACGACTTTCTCGCCAACGGCAATGCAGCCAAGGGGATCATCGATTTGGTAGAAAAAGCCGGGGCCGAACTATCCGGAATGGGATTCATCATCGAAAAAGCATTCCAACATGGCGGAGATTATTTGCGTAATGCAGGTATCCGCGTAGAGTCATTGGCCATCATTGAAAGTCTGGACAATTGTGAAATCAAAATAAGATAATCCCATGCAGGAATCTCAAACCGCCCAATCCAATACCGGACTGATTTACGGATTGAACGACCGCCCTCCTGTACGAGAGGCCATTTTTGCCGCCATACAGCATTTGCTTGCTATTTTTGTGGCCATCATTACTCCGCCTCTTATCATCGCTGGAGCATTAAAACTGGATTTGGAAACGACCAGTTTCCTAGTATCCATGTCTCTCTTTGCCTCAGGTATTTCTACCTTTATCCAATGTAAACGGATAGGAGGTATCGGCACCGGCCTTTTATGTATCCAAGGAACTAGTTTTTCATTTATTGGTCCTATCATCTCGGCAGGTATGCTGGGCGGACTTCCACTGATTTTCGGCACTTGCATCGTGGCATCATCTGTAGAGATGGTCATCAGCCGCATCTTAAAATATACCCGTAAAATAATCACCCCTCTGGTATCAGGTATTGTAGTCACTTTGATTGGAATGAGCCTGATAAAAGTAGGTATCACAGCTTGTGGCGGGGGTGTTTCCGCCCAAAGCAACGGCACTTTCGGAAGTTTTGAGAATCTAGGTCTAGCTCTACTGGTACTCATTCTCATTATCCTTTTTAATAGAAGTTCCAACCGCTACCTACGCATGAGTTCCATCGTTATCGGCTTGATTATAGGATATTTAGTTGCCTGGGGCCTCGGTAGAATTGATTTCTCGGCAGTACAAAGTTTTGGTGGTTTCAATATTCCCCTCCCATTCAAATACGGACTGGATTTCGACTTCTCCGCATTCATAGCTTTGGGATTAATATTTTTGATAACAGCCATAGAAGCCTATGGAGACATTACTGCCAATTCTCTGATATCAGGAGAACCTGTAGAAGGAAAAGTATTCATCAAACGTGCTTCAGGAGGAATTTTGGCAGACGGATTCAATTCGATGCTGGCAGGTATTCTCAATTCTTTTCCAAACTCCGTTTTCGCGCAAAATAACGGCATGATACAACTGACAGGAGTAGCCAGCCGATATGTAGGCTATTACATTGCAGGTTTCCTTATTTTATTAGGATTATTTCCCAGTGTAGGATTAATTTTCTCCCTAATGCCCGAACCTGTATTGGGAGGCGCTACTTTACTGATGTTCGGAACAGTAGCTTCAGCAGGCATTCGTATTATCGCAGCACAAAAGATTAACCGGAAAGCAACATTAGTCATCGCACTTAGTTTCGCTTTAGGTTTAAGTGTAGAAATGGTTCCTGAAATACTATGTCAATTTCCAGAATCAATAAAGAATATTTTCTCATCCGGCATTACAACAGGTGGAGTTACTGCCATCATTTCAAATGCACTGATACGGATGAAAGAGTAAAAACAAGTAATTTTCTCATAAATTGGAACTAAAGCATTAACTTTCTTTGCAAATCAGCAAAGGAAGGGAGAATAATATATATCTTTGCTCCAAAATATGATTATGACTACAGAGGATTTACAGAACCTATATCAAACCTACCTCGGAGAAGTACCCGAAGAGATTGTAGAATTACCCTCATCCGGTTCCAACAGGCGTTATTTCCGGCTGACCGGAACTAAAAAACTGATTGGCGTATACGGCACCTCCAAAGAAGAAAATGAAGCCTTTCTTTATATGGCAGTACACTTCCGCAAGAAAGGTCTTCCTGTTCCAGAAGTATACATCTGTTCTGAAGACAAGAATTGTTATCTGCAAGAAGATTTAGGAGATATCCTTTTATTCAACGCTATTGAAAAAGGGCGGGCGACCAGCGTCTTCTCCGAAGAGGAGAAAGAAATGCTGCGCAAGACCATCCGCTTACTGCCTTCTATCCAATTTGCCGGAGCAGACGGCTTTGATTTTTCACACTGTTATCCCCAAGCCGAATTCAACCAACGTTCTATCCTTTGGGACTTGAACTATTTTAAATACTGCTTTTTGAAAGCTACCGGGCTGGAGTTCCAAGAAGACAAGCTGGAAGATGACTTTCAAAAAATGAGTGATGTACTGCTACGCAGTTCTTCCGCCACTTTTATGTATCGGGATTTCCAAAGCAGAAACGTGATGATAAAGGATGGAGCACCCTGGTTCATTGATTTCCAGGGAGGACGTAAAGGACCGTTTTTCTATGATGTAGCCTCTTTCTTATGGCAGGCTAAAGCTAAATTTCCCGAAACCCTGCGCAACGAACTGTTGGAAGAATATATAGACGCCCTCTCCAAATACAAACCAGTAGACCGTGATTATTTCTTTAGCCAGTTGCGTCACTTCGTACTCTTCCGCACCTTGCAGGTATTGGGAGCCTACGGTTTCCGTGGCTATTTCGAAAAGAAGCCACATTTCATCCAAAGTGTACCATACGCCATCGAGAACCTGCGACAATTGCTTCATAATGAATACCCCGAATATTCCTACCTGTGTTCCGTACTAAAAGACCTGACCGAACTGAAACAATTTAAAGATGACTTAAAAAAACGGCAACTCACTGTGAAGGTTATGAGTTTTGCCTACAAAAAAGGAATACCCAACGACCCCACAGGCAACGGTGGCGGGTATGTTTTCGACTGCCGTGCCGTAAAC
>OIEE01000627.1_pt1 | contig 11277 bp, 8 predicted proteins | sample 1581701 | NCBI WGS metagenome assembly OIEE01 (sample SAMN01760976, study PRJEB22395) | human gut metagenome | reverse complement strand
TGTTCTTCCAAATCCAACGATAACTTCTATCATCATTGATATAAGTTTTAGCAATATCCTGAATATCTCTAATTAACAAGAGTTTATTCAAATTAGTATAAGTCACAGGTGTCATACGGGGAAATTTAAATCATTAATAGAACGTTTAGTCAATGATATAAACGAGCAATGATTTTCCCTTATACGACAAAAAGAAGCACTAAACCGATTAGTAATAGTACTTCATTAGTCCGCGATTATACGCTTTTAGAATCAGCAAAACGCTGAGTAATACGTTTAAATATAGGTTTAAGAATCAAATCATATCCAAACGTAGAAATAAGAAACGAAAGCAATACTGTTTCAAGTGAAGCATCTAGTTTAAATACATAAAGGATTGCAGTAAGAATACCAACAATTAAAGTAATAATACTTTTAGCTTTTCTCGAAACTTTGTATTTAGTTATGTTAGATATTGTCTGTATAATACCGTATGTTGTTAGACATACTATAACAATATAAACAATACTAATAGATTGAGTTAGTTGTAATAATAGTGTATCTTCCATCAATAATTTACATTATTTGTATAATAAACATACAAAATTTGAATACCAGCTTTTATACAGATAATTAATCTTGTATTAGAAATCTCTGGAAAACCGTTTCCTAAATTTAATATAACTTGTGTTGGATTACTAGCATTTATTCTACCATTAATGTATGAAGGTCTATCACTACTATCCTCCATTTCTAAATTAATTTCATCTACATCTATACTAAATTGAAATAGAAAACCAGTAGAACCAGTACCTATACCGGGATAAACCATCGTAAGTATAGCTCCAAAATCAGTATTTATTTCAGCTAAAAATTGATTAGAAGCTGTAAGATTATATTCTTTACCTCTATACAAATCTTTTATTTTTGCAGGAGGATAATTTCCACCTATTTGACGTACCCTTTGTAATATAAGTCTATTTGATTTTTGACTTACATCAATAGTTTTATTAATTCCCCCCCCCGTAACAGTAACAACACCTTTACGAGTAGGATTTATATAATTATCATTAGCAATTACATCAAAACTGCCATTATTTGTTCCATTTGCAGGACTAACAGAAATCCAACTAGGTTTAGCCATAATAATTACGTTTAATGATTAACTAGTTTATACAAGAAAAGGTCTAGTAGATACCTTAGTACCCACTAGACCCACAATATTCAAATGAAAGTTAGATTATGAAATCGTCCAAGCGGTATTGGTAGTAATCGTAATCTGTTTCGTTCCACCAGAAGCAGCAAAAGTCAAAGAAGTCGGAGATACAGATAACGTAGCATCACCAGCAGCTTGAGTTACAGTATATTTCTGCCCATTAACAGTAATATGCCCGGTACGAATATTAATTGTTGGATTAGCAGCAGCGGTAAACGTAATCTCGAAAGCGTAAACATTATCTGCTCCCGGATCACCTTCAATCTCAGCACCTGAATTATATTGCTTAGTAGCAACTACTAATTTACCAGCAGTTAACCAATCAGAAGCGTCTGAATCAACAGCAAACGTAATAGAAGCCAAGTTAGCATTACCTGTAAACTTCTTAGCTTCACCTGTTTTAACGAATGCTAAAGATTGAGTAGTAACATCCCAAATGTTAGAACCTGACTGTTGTATTGCAACCTCTTCCGTTAAGTCTTCAACTGCTACAGTAATAGATCCTGAACGACCTTTACGTCCTTTATAAACAGGAGCAGTAACAGAAACTTGTGAGTTACCAGTACCCTTAATAGCACTTAAAGTGATCCAACTAGGTTTAGCTTTCAAAGCATATCCGGCGCGCATAACAGGTGCACCAACTCCATCAACTAAACCATCAATTTCAACAGCAGTTGCTCTTTCATCTAAAGAAGAATTTGAAACCATAATAATGACAATTTAATTATTTATAAATAGATTTTGAGTTCCGCACGCTTCCACATCACCTTCTCTACTGGGGTTTGCAGAGTGTTGCGGAACTTGTAAAAGTTTAAGAAACAATCCAAGAAACATTAGAAGTTACAGTAACAGTTTGAGTACCTCCTGATGCCTCAAATTCAAGACTTGTTTTATCAAGATTCAAATACGGATCTTGAGCAAATGTAGCAGTATAAGTAGCATCTTTAGTTACAGTGACTGTTCGCGTAGCACTCGTATTATCATCACTCCATTTAACAAAGTGATAACCAGAATTAGCTGTAGCTTTTATTGTAACTTTAGTGTTGTAAGCATAAGTACCACCACCACTAACTGTACCACCTGTACCAGCAGTAACTGTCAATTTATACTGTCTAGTAGATGCAGTCCATCTAGCATACCAAGTCTTATTACCAGTACATTTTGTTGAAGTAGTCAACTGAGTACCACCTGTTGAAGCATCAGTATCGAACCAACCTGCAAATGTATAGTTATTAGCCGCAGTAGGAGCTCTACTTGCCGTAGGTAATGTACTAAGTGTAGTATTATAATTTAATGTCTTAGTTGTATCACCTGTACCACCATTTGCATCAAATGTCCAAGTATAAGAATTAATAGTCCAAATAGCATAATATGTAACATTAGCTGTTACTTTAGTTGTTGTATTAACGTTTACTGTACCTGTCTTAGAAGTAGACCAACCTTGAAAAGTATATCCTGTTCTAGTTGCCGTAGGTAATGTACCTAAAGCATCATTGAAATGGAATGAACTAGAAGTCTTACTAGGAGTACCACCATTTCCATCCCAAGTAACAGTATAATTTTTATAAGTTTGGGTCCATCTAGCATACCAAGTTTTATTAGATATTACCTTAGTACTAGTAGTTAATTGAGTTCCTCCACTAGATGCGGCAGTATCAAACCAACCTGCGAAAGCATACGTATAAGTATAACTCGCATTTCTAGTACAAGTGGGCAACGTTCCAATAGCAGTATTGTATTCTTTAGTTATAGTTGTAAAAGAAGGAGTATTACCACCGTTCTGATCAAATGTAAACGTATAACTATTGATAGACCATCTAGCATACCAAGTTTTAGTTCCAGTAACTTTAGTGGTTGTTGTAGCTTGAGTACCACCACTTGCAGCAGATGTATCAAACCATCCAACAAATGTATAACCTGTACGACTAACAGTGGGCAATGTACCAAGAGCTGTATTGTAAGTTTTTGTTATAGTTGCAGGACTTACAGTTCCACCCCCATTTGCATTGAAAGTATGAGTGTAAGATTTAGTACTTCTAGTAACATAAGCATAATAAGTAACAGTTCCTTTAATTGCAGGAGTTTCTAAAGTTAATTCAGAACCAACTTTAGTTCCACCACCATTAGCAGCAGTATACCATCCAACAAACGTATAAGTGAATTCAGCTGTGTTATCAGGCATAGTCAAAGTACAAGACCCTTTAGAATTGTATGCAACACTTTGACTAGTTCTATTCAAAGTTCCATAAGTTGTTTGATAACTTACAGTATAACTTCGAGTATTGGATGTCCAATGAGCATAAACAGTTGTGTCTTTAGCAGCCATCTTAGTGGTAGTAGTTACTTGAGTTCCTCCTGTTGCAGCAGTGTACCATCCAGCGAATGTATAAGTGTATTGTGCATCAGAAGCTCTAGTAGGTGTAGGCAACGTACCATAAGCAGAATTATATTCAAGATTTTTAGACGTTGGAGTTACAGTACCACCATTAGGATTAAATGTTAAAGTATAACTATTAATTGACCATTGAGCATAATATGTAATATCTTTAGTTACAACAGTTGTAGTAGAAATTTTAGTTCCACCACTAGAAGCTGTGTACCAACCAAGGAATGTATATCCTGTTCTAGTGCAAGTTGGGAGTGTACCTAAAGCAGTGTTATATTCTTTAGTAATAGTAGAAGGACTAGGAGTACCTCCACCATTGCCATTGAATGTAGCCGTATAAGAACGTCTAGTGGATATCCAATAAGCATAATAAGTAACATCTTTAGTTACGGTAGTTGAAGCAGTTATTTGAGTACCGTCTGTAACTGCTGTGAACCAACCTGCAAATGTATAAGAATATTCAGCCGTTGAATTTCTCGTAGGTGTTGGAAGTGTACCTAAAGTTGCTCCATGTGTCTTATTTACATAAGCAGGATCAAGAGCATTACCTCCATTAACATTCCAATTTACTCGATATGTATTTATAGTAAATACAGGAGTTATATGAGTATTTGCTGTAATATTAGATACAGTTAAAGGATTATCTGTAGCATTATTAGACCACTTAGTAAAATGATAACCGGTACTTGGAGTTGCAGTCCATATAGCAGAACCACCATAATCTACACTAGACTTATTTACTGACGCAGTACCACCAGTAGTATTGGAGGTAGTTGTAGTAAATGTCTTAATTGTAAACTTAGCGGTTAAACTAATATTTGATGTAACAGCAAAAGTATAAGAGGCACTTGTAGAAACTCTAGTAGAGCCATTATACCAACCAGCAAAATTATAAGCAGCTTTAGGAGATGCAGTTACAGTAGCATTCTTGCCATGTTCAACAGTTTGACCAACAGGACTTACTATTCCCTTATTTGTATCTTCTGATACAGCATTTACAGCATATGTTTTAATTTGATATTTAGCAACAAGAGTTCTATTAGCGTTCATCGTAATAGAAACTTGTAAACTAGAAGAAACCAAATTAGAACCTTCATACCAACCAACAAAATTGTAACCAGTAGGAGCAGCTTTCGCAGTAATTGTCTGCGAAGTATCACGATAATAAGTTCCTGTGGCAACACCTGCATTTGAAGCGGAACCAATAGAACATTCTCCAATATTCGTTATTGCAGTTCCAGAACTATTAAGAGTAGTAGAAGAAACTTTTAAAGTAAATTTATCTTGCTCCGTTTGAGTACAATTTACAGTTTTAGTAATACCACTGACAGTAACAGTAACAATTGTTGTTCTGCTAGCACCAGGATTCTTACTTGCAGTTAAACTAACAGTTTTATTACCCGTGCCACTCTTAGAAGCAGGGGTAAGCCAAGAAGCAATAGCCATTTTAGTACCCTCCCCTAATTATGAAACCGTCCACTCAACATTAGAAGTAACATTAACTGTCTGAGTTCCACCAGTAACTTCAAACTCAAGAAAAGTCTTATCTAAATTTAAATAAGGATCTTGAGTAAACTTAGCAATGTAAGTCTTATCCGCGTCAATAGTAACACTAAAGTTTACATCATCTGAAACCTTAACTCCATCTTTCCACCAACCACCAAAACTATAACCTTCTGACGCTGTAGCATGAATCGTTGCAGTAGTACCATCAACAAATTCTCCAGAATCAGTAGCTAAATTCTTAGCACTTCCGATTCCTACACCACCTTGCGTAGTATCATTAGTATCAGTTCTAATAGTTAGTGTAAACTTATCAGGTTCAGGAATAAGATCACAGTTTATGGTAACTTTAATATTCTTTTCAACAATAAAACTATACTCATTTTGACTATTTAATGGAACTTTAATTCCATCAACAAGAACATCTCTAAGAGTATAACCAGTACTTACATTAACTTTAATTTTACAAGTTTTACCATCAGCATAAGTTCCAGCTCCATCCATTGTAGCACTTCCATTAGGAATAGCTTCATATGTAACTTGGAACTCGTTAGGAGCATCAACCTCAAATTTAGCAGTAATAGTTTTATTACTATTCATTATAATTTCTCTTGTGATAGAAGTCGGCGCACCTGAATCAGTCCATTTAGAGAAATGATAACCATTATCTGCTAATGCTTCAATTGTGACTTTCGTTCCATCAACAATATCTGTGAATGTATGAGAGCCACTATAATAATCACTCCAACTATTGTTTAATTTAGCTCTACACTTTCCACCTGTTCCAGCAACAACTGTGAGCGTTCTCATTACTATCGCTTCAAATGATGCAATGTGTATCGCATTTACACCCGATTTAGCTGTGAAGTTTACAGGATTGCTTGATGTTTTCTCATTACCTGTAGTCCACTCTTTAAACGTATAATTACCTTTAACTTGTGCTTCAACAGAGTAAATTAAACCAACATTAACCTTAAAGGATTGTTCAGAACTAGACCAATTAGACCAAGAACCATCTCCTATACGATAGCGAGCTTCATTTGTGCCATCAGTTTGTACTGTAATAGTAACTTCTTCCGGTGGGATTTTAGCAAACGTACATGATAAACTTAAATCATCATGAACTGATTGTGAATATGGATTATCAATAGATTCAGAACCGTCTATAGTCCATTTAGAGAAAGCAAAACCACTATCGGGAACAGCTAATACCTCTAATACATCTCCATCAGCAACGCTAACGGAATGTGATACTTTAGCTTCCGAATAAGATCCATTACCAACTTTATATTTACATTTACCATTAGCATTTGCTGTAATAGTAACATTATGATTTGTTATTGGAATTTTAGAGAAGTATCCTTCAATTCTAGTAACTTGATTAATTTCAATAGAACTAGATATTTCAAGAACTTCATTACCATTAACATCCCATTTATCAAATTGATAACCAGATTCAGGTTGAGCTTCAAAATGAACTAAAGTACCAGCAGTAAATTCTAGTCCATCAATATTTGTACTCCATGAAGACCAAGAACCATCAGCAGTTTTATAACGAACTTGACCACCTAATCCACAACGTAGACTAAAATTAAACTCAGTAGGAGGAACGTAAGCCTCTTTAAAATAAGCAGTATATGTTTTACGATCAAGACCTTCTTCTACAATAATGTTATTCTCATTGTTTGGAAGAGTAGCACCTGTAGGAGAAATCCAATTTTCAAACTCATATCCGCTATCAGCTTTACCTTCAATAGTAACAATTGTTTTCTCAGCAGCAGTTACTTCATGTTTAGCAGCCCAATTAGACCAAAGACCTTGTATATCTTTGTATCTAACTAAACCATTTGCATTAGCTATAACACTAAACGTGAAATATCTAATAGATTCAACAAAAGTAACCGTAACAGTAACATCTTGATTAACTACAACACTCCATGTACCATCGCCATTATCTGTAATATTACCATCAGATGCAGAAACAGTTCCAACTTTCCAACCTTGAGCAGGAGAAGGAACTATCGTTGCAATTTGACCAACTTGATAAACTCCGGCTCCACTAGCCGTACCTTTACCAGATGGAGTAGTATTTACAGTAACTTTATATGTTTGAGGAGCATTAAGTTCAAAATATGCAGTATAAGTTTCATCTGAATCAACAATAAGATCATATTGAAGATTAGTAGAAACTAGAATACCTTTACTGTTTTTCCAATGAACAAAATGATAACCATCAATAGGAGCAGCTGTTATAGAATGTCTTGTACCTTTCGGGAAAGTGCCTGCACCAACAACATAACCAGCAGTTGCAGGATAAGCATCTACATTAATATAGAAGTTATTAACAGGAGAACCTTCTTTTTCAAATACGCCTATCAAGTCCATATCTTTCTTGATATTGAAAGTCCAATCAGAACTAATAGACATAATTTCATTAGAATGATATTCTTTCCAACCCATAAAGTGATAACCGGGAGCAGGTTTAGCATAAAGTTTAACTTGACTACCAGCTTCAAATTGAAACCTAAATCCATCAGGACTTTCATCAGGCATAATATGAGAACCAGTACAACCCACAATACCACCTTCTTCCGGAGAAGGAGTTAGACTAACTCTATAATAATTACGTTCGATATGACCTGTTTGTAAGAAATCTTGAAGATCTTTAATATAAGTCCAAGCTCTAATATATGTATCTTGACAACCACAAGTATTATTTCTAACACCACGACTAGGATGCACATAATTAGCTTTAAGACCTATGCAAACTAAAGTGTCATCTGTAAGAGATTCACTACCAACAATTAATTCTCTATCAATTGCGATAATATTACCATCTGTAGTCAGATTAATCTCACATCCTTTTTCATCATACATATAGTAACAGCCATCAGTACGATGATAAAAGAAACGAACGTTATGCTCACGCTTAGGAAATGTACCCGGAGGAAGAACTTGTTTTAACTTTACAATTTTAATATTACATTCCATAGCATTAAGTTTAAACGAAAATAACTACACAGAACCGCTAAGCTCCGTGTAGTTTTAAATAGCAACTTAATCAGTTGCAGTATTCAATGCAATAGCATTATCACCACTACCTTTCGCTAAAACTTTAATAGCTTGCAATTTCTTGTCGATAGCATCAATAACATCCTCAGTACCAACAATAATTTGGAACTTACGAGGACTATTGTTATCAGCAGCTATTTCAGGGAATTGATTAAATTCGGCAGTAGAAATAACCATATAGGCAACTTTATCGAAGCCTATTTTGGGATCACTAATATCCCAAGCTTTTTGCCACTCATCATGAGGATTCCAACCCATGTTAATCAAAGAATAACGTAAGTCTTCATCACTAAGAGCAGCATCAGCTAAGAAACCAGATAACTTAGTATGTTCTATAGTAATAGTTCCATTAGCCTTTTGATCAGCTAACAAACCAAATACATTAACAGTAAGTTTCGTAGGTTGTTTAGCAACAACTGTAATATTAACACCCTGGGTATCTTTAGCAACTGTAATATTAAACAACTCTTTGTTATAAGCTGTAAGACTCATAGCTTTCTTAATCTTCTCAACAAGACGATCAAGAGTATCAGTTGCATGAATACGAACAGGTATCTGTACAATCTGAGGATTAGGATTAACAGTTAAACCGTGACGATACGGTTCAGAAGAAACAATTTCAATGGCACCACAGAACTCAGCATCTGCATTATATACAATTCCATCCGCAGGTTTAAGAGCGGGATTCGTAATACCTTTGAGAACAACAGTTTCCTTTTGATCAGCTTCAGTATATTTACGAACATTATAAGTGAAATTAAAAGGGTTAATATCAACACCTCTTTGATTCACATACCCGCCACTCTTAGTAGGAATTGCAGACATAATTACAAAAGGCTCAGGTCTAGTTCCAGTAGTTTGGAGTTGAGTACCATAAGCAGTACAAATGCCGATTTGACCATTAGATAACTTAGTATCAACAGTAATATTATCGACAAATGTTTTTCCGTAACTAACAATTCTCATAGTAACGTATTATTTTAAAGAATTACTTTCATTTATAGCAACTTGATAACCGGGATCTTTAAGGATACCAAGAAGTTTTTGTGTTGCAAGATCAATAATCTCAGTCTTAAACGGAAGTTCAGAAACTTCATCAGTTACAATATTAAACCTAGTAGGTTGACGAAGATATGTAATAGCAACATCAGTAATAATGAATTTATCATCCATATCTACGAGCAATCGATCGTTTTCTATTACACATATTGGATGTAGATGTCTATTTGCTCGATTATGATACGTTTGTAACATATCCATGCGTTGTACATCTGAAACTAAATCCATGCCCGCAAATCGGCTTTCTTGTGCCTTAGTTATCGTTCCATTAACAGTTATAACTTCATATCGCCCTGTATAACGCTCGTTGTTGAATTGGTCTAACTTAATCTCATACTTGTCACCAACTACTATTAGCGTTGGCGTATCAAAGTAAAATATGAGCGATTCAGGGTAATATGAGCCTCTGTAATGTTCGTAGGTCACATTATAACCTTTTCTAAGTAATACAGAAAGCATATAGTTGATATACTCAAATAGACCATCTTTACGATAGATTTTAGCAGGATAATGAAAAGTAATATTATCAGCTCCAATTTGAATATTGAAATCTTCTATATAGCCAGGAATAGTTTTAAATAGCTCACTAATGTTTACTACATATATCCTAGTAGTAACAGATTCAATATCTCTATAACGTTTAAACTTATCGAATATAACACTTGCTGTATAAGAAACGCCATGTAGATAATTCGTAGGTAAATAAGCAAATCCTCTGTTACCCTCATTTGAAAGAAGGTAAAGAGGACTTCTATATGTATCTTTTAAAACCTGTAAATCATCGTAATAGCGTCCGCTTTCTTCAAAGGCTTTAATCTTTTGCGTAAGCAGTACGTCAATAGCTTCATTAAGAGCAATATCAATATACTGCGGACGAATGGATTCTTGCCTATTAGCATTAATCTGCTGAATCTTTTCATTTACAGCGATATGTGCTTCTTTACAACTACTATACATACTGACAGCTTTTTATTAATTTAGAACCGAAGCCTTATAAGCAGTGAAAAGTTGAGCTTTATATTCAACATTCTCAGGAGCAGCTAAGTAAGCCATAACACCTTCAACTGATGAACCAAGAACAACTTCCGGACGCACAGTGTCAAAATAATTATCACCGTCTTTAGTAATAACTTGTGCAGCTAATAGCTTATAGACCTGTGCCATTGCTTCTACATTCTTATTATCAAACAGAGAAATAAACGCATCTGCATTTGTTTGTGAAAGTTCAGCTACAGCCGTCTGCAAATCTCCATGTTCCATCTTGATAATCGAAAGAGTATCAGCAGGAGCATTGCAAATAAGCATATTACGAATACGCTTATAAGAAGCCTCATCACCTGTGAATAACTGAGCCAACTTAGTAGCAGTATTAACAACAGTTTTGGTTTTAGCATCTTTCATACGTTTAACATCTTCAATACTATGTAGATAAAAACGAATATTAGTTGATTTCTCAACATCTTCCGGTTTATTAGCAACAGTAGAAGTTAGAAGAGCTAAACGCCAAATGATATAGTCTTGAGGTTTAATCGGAATCATATACATATACAGATTCTCTTCATGAACCGCAGTACCTTCACCAAAGAGCATAGCATCAAAAATAGCTTTCTCTAATTTATTAGGAGCAATATCTGTATTAATGCTATTTTTCTTAGCCCATTCAAAGATAGCATCACGTTTAATAGGATCATTAAGTGAAAACTCCCAACCAGTTTCCAATTCATAACCCTGAGCAGGAACTTCTACAGTAGAGTTCTTTAAATGCTTAAGAACGAGATCTTGAAAATTAACATTGCGACTATCAGAAGAAGCTCCAATGATAGTAGGAAGAATAGAAGCCATCTCAGCAGTTTTACTAGATAAAGTAAGAACAGCTTTGATACTAGGACCGAAGATTGTATTAAAAGCACCAATACTTTTCTGATTCACTACTTGAAACATAGTAGGATTCAGTTTTAAAGCTAAGGTTATTTTGCGTGAGTATATCATATAGTTTATACTTTAATCAGTTTATACTTTACAATAATCGTAATGTACGCTTATTCAAAAATCATTTCAGCCC
>OIEE01000621.1_pt1 | contig 11327 bp, 9 predicted proteins | sample 1581701 | NCBI WGS metagenome assembly OIEE01 (sample SAMN01760976, study PRJEB22395) | human gut metagenome | reverse complement strand
GGCGGCTGCCACAAAGGGCGACGTTGTTATCGCAAATGTTATCCCTAAACACCTTGAGTCTATCACAGCAAAGCTACGCAAGGTAGGCGTAAACGTTGAGGAAAGCGACGAGAGCGTTCATGTTTGGGTAGACGGTCCGCTCGTGAAAACTTCTATAAAAACTATGCCGCACCCTGGCTTCCCTACTGATATGCAGCCGCAGTTCTCAACACTGCTGACACTTGCAGAGGGTACGAGCATCGTTACAGACGATATTTTTGACAACAGATTCAGATATGTGGCTGAGCTTAGAAGAATGGGCGCTGACATTTCTGTTGACGGCAAGGTGGCTGTTATACAGGGCGTTGGCAAGCTCAAAGGTGCTCCTGTTGTGGCAACTGACCTGAGAGCAGGTGCGGCAATGGTCATTGCCGGTCTTGCGGCTGAGGGAACGACTGAGATAGACAATATTTTCTACATCGAAAGAGGATATGAAAAGATAGATGAGAAACTCAGAGGGCTTGGAGCTGACATTCAGCGTGTTTACAAGCCTGACGCTAACGAAATGGAGCTTAGCGGCTGATTAATATTGATAACACTGCGGCGGCATATTATTTGCCGCCGTTTTTTTACAGCATTTGAGAGGACATGATATGGAGCTTTTTATTTCCGACCTTGACGGAACGCTGCTTAACGGCAATGCAGAGGTGACGGAGTTCACAAGAGACACTTTGAACAGGCTCATGGCAAAGGGGCTTAACTTCACTGCCGCCACTGCAAGGACGCTTGCTTCCGCAGGAAAAATACTTTCGGGGCTTGACCTGAAGCTTCCCGTGATACTTATGAACGGCGTGCTTATTTATGATATGGCGGAGAAAAAATACGTCAAGATAAACAGCCTTTCCAGGGAGCTTTGCGGTCTTATCATAGGTCTTTCAAAAGGGCTTGGTTTAGAGCCTTTTATGTACTCGGTTTCAGATAACCAGCTTTCCACAAGATATGAGAGGCTTATTTCTCCTGCAATGAAGAGCTTTTACAACGAACGCAGAGAGAAATATTATAAGTCTTTCACGCAGGTCAGTGACCTTTCTCAGTACATCGACAATGTGATATACTTCACATTTATTGCAGAAAAAGAAAAACTTGTACCGCTGTATGACGCTCTTAAAGAAAATGAAAAGCTGAACATCACATACTATTATGATGTTTATGACCCCAAGCTTTGGTATCTTGAAGTGTTCTCTTCGGCGGCTTCTAAGGAGCGAGGCGTGAGGTATCTTCGTGAGAATTACGGCTTTGACTTTGTCACGGCTTTTGGCGACAACACCAACGATCTGCCTATGTTCAAGGCGGCTGATAAAAGAGTGGCGGTAAAAAACGCATGCAAAGAGGTGCTTGAAGGCTGCGACCAGGTGACAGGCACAAATGAGGAGAACGGCGTTGCAGAGTATCTTCTGAAAACTTTTGAAAGGAATTAGTTATGGCAAGGATATATCCACTTTTTTCATCAAGCAAGGGCAACAGCTCTTTTATCGGCAACAGTGACGGCGGGATACTTGTTGACGCAGGAGTATCCTGCAAACGTCTTTGTGAGGCTTTGAAAGCTAACGAGATCGACCCTGCTGTGATACAGGGAATTTTTATCACACACACACATTCAGACCATGTTTCTGGGCTTAAAGTTCTCACGAAGAAATATCATATCCCTGTATTTGCCCAAAAGACCAATCTTGAGATACTTGTATCTGACGGCAAAATAGACCCAGCCTGTGATGTCAACGAGGTGGACGGCAATGAAGTCTGCATAGGAGATTATGCCGTAAAAGGTTTTGCCACATTTCATGATACCCCTGCAAGCTGTGGATATCAGATAAAGACCCCTGACGGCAAGCAGGTGTGCGTATGCACCGACCTTGGCACTGTTACAAATGAGGTGGATATGCACCTGAGCGGTTCTGACCTTGTTTTGCTGGAGTCAAATTATGATGAGTCAATGTTGAAAAATGGACCTTATCCATACGAGCTGAAAAGGCGCATCGCTTCAGACCACGGACACCTTTCAAACTCTGCCTGCGGAGAACAGCTAAAAAAGCTTATGACAGCAGGTACATATAAATTTATTTTAGGGCATTTAAGTCAGGAAAACAACACGCCTTTTCAGGCTGAAAACTCGGCTGTGGGAGCGCTTGGGGATTACGAACGCAACAGCGACTATATTTTACATATAGCGAAGCCTGAGGGCAGCGGAATGGCGGTGGCATTTTGATAAGGATAAATCTTATTACAGTTGGAAAGCTGAAAGAAAAATACTGGCGTGACGCTGCGGCGGAATACTCAAAGCGGCTGGGGGCGTTCTGCAAGCTTGAAATAGTTGAGCTGAACGAGTCGAGGTTATCTGACAACCCCTCCGAAAAGGAGATAGCGGCGGCGCTTGAAAACGAGGCGAAAGCCATGAAAAGCTACACTGACATCAAGGGTGCATACAATATTGCAATGTGCATTGAGGGCAAGCAGCTTTCAAGCGAAAAGCTGTCCAAAAAGCTCAGCGAATGTGGTCTGAACGGATTCAGCACAGTGAATTTCATAATAGGCTCTTCATTCGGCATTGCCCCTGAGATAAAGGCGAAAGCTGACCTGCGCTTATCAATGTCGGAGATGACGTTCCCACACCAGCTTGCAAGGATAATGCTTTTGGAGCAGGTTTACAGGGCATTTCAGATAAGTGCTAATACTAGGTATCATAAGTGAATTTCGGATATGACAAAACCGCACTTTGTGACTGTCATGTAGTGATGAACATCAAGATCGAGCATCTTATTGTAAAGTTCAAACAGCTCACTTTCGGTCTTGCTGGTCAAAAAATCATTGGCATTGATAATTTCAAGGACAAGCTTAAAACGGCTGATAAAAATATCGTTCAGCTTGTATGCACAGCTTTTGCTGTCCATAGAATCATCTGTAATTGAAATATGAGGATTTCTTGACTTAGTATTATAATATTATAATTCAGCATGCTGCGGAGGTATAACATGAAAAAAATATCAATGGTAATAAATGCAGACGACAGGCTCGGACATATCTCTCCCGAGATATACGGACATTTTTCCGAGCATCTCGGAAGATGTATCTACAATGGTATATATGTGGGTGAAAATTCACCTATTCCGAATACAGACGGAATAAGGAATGATATCATCGAGGCGCTCAGAAATATAAAAGCTCCCGTTTTCCGCTGGCCCGGCGGCTGCTTTGCAGAAGAATATCAATGGCAGGACGGTATCGGCGAAAAATCTCTGCGCCGAAAGATCGTGAACACGAACTGGGGCGGAGTTACGGAGGATAATTCTTTTGGCACGCACGAATTTATGCGCTTCTGTGAGCTTGTTGGCTGCAAGCCTTATATAAACGGCAATGTTGGCAGCGGCAGTGTTCGTGAATTATCCGAATGGATAGAATATATGACCTCAGATGCGGAATCACCTCTCACAGAGCAGAGAAAGAAGAACGGCAGAGCCGAGCCGTGGAAACTCGAATACCTCGGTATCGGCAATGAAAACTGGGGCTGTGGAGGAAATATGCGTCCCGAATATTACGCCGACGTTTATAAAAGGTATCAGACATTCTGCCGCAATTATTCGGGAAACAGACTTTACAGAATAGCCTGCGGTTCAAGCTCTGCCGACTATAACTGGACAGAAGTCATGATGAAAAATCTTGACAGCAATAATGTTGATGCTATCGACCTGCATTATTATACGATGCCAGTATGGCCCGAAATGGAGTCTGCCACCGATTTTGACGATGAGCTTTATTATAAAACTATCGCTGCAGCGAACTTTTCCGATGAGCTTATCACAAGACATTCGGAGATAATGAACCGCTATGATCCTGAAAAGAAAATAGGACTTGTAATAGGAGAGTGGGGCTGCTGGCATAAGGTAGAAGAGGGTACGAACCCGGGATTTTTATATCAGCAGAATACAATGCGTGATGCTATCGTTGCTGCAATAGAGCTGAATGTTTTTAACAGACACAGCGACCGTGTTGTAATGGCAAACCTTGCGCAGGCGGTGAATGTTCTCCAATCGGTCATTCTTACAGAGGGCGATAAGATGATAAAAACGCCTACATATCACGTTTTCGACCTTTTTAAAACACACCAAAACAACGAGGCAGTTTACTGCTATACGCAGAACGAAAATATGTCGGAAGGTAAAAATGCTCCGATGATCTCGGTTTCCGCATCGGTGAACGAAAAGAGTATGACCGTTACCGCCGCAAACTGTTCGCTTACGGAAGAGGCTGCTGTTGAATGCAGCATTTTCGGATTTAAAGCATCATCAGTTTCTTGCAGGATACTTACAAACGAGGCGCACAGCTATAACGACTTCGACTGTCCCGACAGAGTGAGCATTACCGAGCATACGGCAGTCATCAAGGACAATGTGTTAAAGCTGAATATTCCGCCTTGTGCTGTTGTGGAATGTGTTGTTGACTAAATATTGGGGCATATTCACAGTGCATTTCGTTTTTATAATAAAAATATAAGCATAAGAGCTGCGTTTCATTAAAGAAGCGCAGCTCTTTGTTTTATAAAGTCATAATATGTTGGGCATTGTGCTCGCAAAAAAATAATACATAAAATGGGCTTCTGTTGATAAAATGTGAATGTGTTCACATTTGGGGATTTTCTCCTTATGTGCTACAATTGGGCAAGGAGGAAACCGAAGGATTTGCCAACATGACAAAACCGCCGCAACCAAACTCGGTTGCGGCGGTAATTTTATCTGCTATGAATTATTGTTCTTGCTGTAATACTCTGTCTGCTTATCGTAGACCACTTTCGGTGTGTAACGCTTTATGGCCTTGTTGTTTACCTTGATGTCAAGCTTTTCTACCCAGCTTGTTAATTTCTTCTGAAATTCATCGCTCTTCATTTCTTTCAGAAGATCTTCATGATTGTCCTTGGCATATTCTGTATCTCTGCCCTTAACATCGCCCTTGATAAGAATGTAATATGCGTTATCGTCCTCATAAGCTGTTGCAACGTCTGTGCTCATACCGCTTACTTCTTTGAGTATCTTGCCGTTTGTTGTGTCTTTCTGTGAATCGTCCATTGTGCCGTAATTCATCATCTTTTCATTTGCATACGGGTCAGGTGCAGAAGAAGAACTGTCTGTGGAAGAATCTGTGTCCGACGCTACTGTGCTTGAATCTGCTGTGCTGTCAGAAACTGAAGATGTGTCATCGCTTGCTATGGAGCTTGTGTCACTCTCTGCTACAGAAGAAGTGTCATCTGACGCTGTTGAACTGTCTGAGGCTGATGAATCGCTGTCAGCGGCGGAGCTTGAATCTGAGGCTTTCTTTGATGCAACATAATCATTGTATTCGTCTATAATGCTGTCAAAATCGTCAAACGAAACGCCCTGAGCCTTTTCAAGGAACTCATCTCTTTTTGCCTTGGCTTCCTCATTTGCAGCGTCTGCTGAGTCTGTAGAAGAATCGGTGGCTGATGATGAAGAATCAGTTGATGCTTTAGTTTTTGCAAAGGAAATGGATTTATATCTCAGGTAGTTATCATCAAGATACTTCACCATTTCATCGTCTGAAACAGCTTCCTCGCCGCCCTCTGCATAGTAGTGATCAAAAAGCTCTTCCCTCATTTTCGAGCCTTTGAGTGCAAGCTTTACAGATTCCTTTGAGATACCCTCTGACTCGTAAAACTCGCCCTGAGAATCCCATGTGCTGCTTATGCTGTCATTAATGGACTTTATATCTTCATCTGAAAGAGTAAGTCCAAGCTCGTTGAACTTGTCAACTACAGCCGCATACTCCTTAGTTGCAGTGAGAGCATAATCTGAAAGATACTCGTCAAATGCCTTTCCGTCTACCTTCTGATTGAAATAGTCCTTTTTGATGCCTTTCTGATAATACATCATCGTCATTTGATATGACATTTCTGTAAGCTCATTATAAATGTAGATACCTGCGTTTATCTTGCTGTCACCTACTGTCATTACATAGCTTGTGTCCGAGCAAGAGGTAAGGCTCGCAGTACAAAGCAATGCGGCAGTAAGAGCAGCCGTTATTTTTTTAGCTTTAGCCATTTTATTATCCATTTCCTTTCCGAAAAAATCGTCTTACTAACAGGCAGAAAACCGCCTTAACTTTTACATTATACTACATTTGAGCCTATAAGTCAAGTGGATATGTGTCTCTCACACGCAAAAACGGACGATCACTGACCGTCCGTTGTAATGCACTGATATTTTATCTATTGCTATTTCCTGTTTTTATGTCTTTCCAATTTACTTGCGTACATTATCTTATCCGCCTGTGTAAACATATCTTCAAGCTCGTGGATATCTGTTATATGTTTACAAATACCGCCTATACTAACGCTGACCTCAAACTCGTTACCTGCAAACTTGTTATATACCCTAAGCCGGTCGTTGACCCTTGCAGAAAATCGTTCAGGATAGTTGTCGTTATAGTCGTTACAGCCTATCACCACAAACTCATCGCCGCCTATCCTTGCGCATATCTCATGATTTTTTGTCGATGCCAAAACTGCGTCTGCGATCGCTTTTATTGCAATATCACCGCAGTTATGGCCAAAATTATCATTTATCTTTTTAAGACAGTCCAGATCGCAGACAGCGATAAAAGCCTTATTTTTCGGATTTGACATTCTGTCAACAACAAACTGGATATTTTTCTCAATGCCTATTCTCGAATAAACACCTGTCATAGCGTCACGGACTGCAAGATTAGCTATGGAGTTTCGTATCCGCATTGATTCCAGAGCATTGCTTACATGATTTGTCCAATTACGATAAGTGATATCTATCGATTTTATTTCGTCACCGTAAGACAATACAGCATAGCCATAGCACCGATCTATAAAATGTACCGGGGTGATAAAGAATGCACAAGGGCTTTCTCGTTCTTCATCCAGATCAGGAAATATCTCTTTGAGTTCAAAAGGATCATGAAGAGTTCTGCTTTTGCCGTCAACGTTTCTTATATAAAGCACCATATTTTCTGTATATTCCTTTGGAACAGTGGAGATCTCACCGACTATCTCATGCTCTCCAAGGCAATCCTCATTAAGGCAGAGATAATACCTCTCATGACCAATGATAAGATAGAGAAAATATTGTATTCTGGCCATCAGATCATCGGGATCTTTAGAGCAAGCCATTATATCGGTCATATTGCTGTCCAAAAAGTCATGATAATTCATCTTGTTCTGAGATGATAAAAGATCACGCTTTGTATAGCTATAATCCTCATGACAGCCGCAGGAAGCACCTATCTCCACCTTGCCGCCGTCCTCTATAAGGCCCTGCGGTTCAACGCCTTTGATCCTTGCCTCAATGGTCATTACTGCGTTCACGCCAGTTTCAAAGATCGGCGGTGAGCACGAGGTTATAGCTGGCACGCAATGGATAGCCTCGTCTATTGCGTCATAACCTGCAACTATCATATCCTCAGGCACGCTCAAACCGTTTTTCTGATATTCATGTACAACACCTATAGCCATATAATCTCCACAGCAAACGATAGCGTCAGGCTTTTTACGTCTGCCATAGATGATATTATTTGCCACCTCTGCCGCTTTATCATACCAGAAGCCTCCGTCAAAGCAGACAAAGTCCGGATCATACTCTATGCCGTGCTTTTCAAGGGCACGCTTATATCCCGCAAGCCGTTCACGAGTGGTGGCAGTCTCCAACGCACCGCTCAAAAAAAGTATCTTCCTGCATCCATGGACCTCGATAAGATGTTCTGTCAATTGCATAAAGGGTATTTCGTCACGGGTATAAATACTTTCATAGTCCTTATAGCTTCCATCTATAAAAACCACAGGAACATGACATTTCTCATCTATATCCCTGCATATTTTGTCAAAAAGCCCAGGCATTTTTAATGTATCTGCCAAAACGATAACGCCATCAAGCTTATCATAATTTATAGCGTCATATATCTGCATTTCTCCAACAGACACTGCTTTTAAGAATGACACTTTGACAAAGCTTGTGAAGATAAGCACATCATAGTCAAGCTGAAAAGCCTTTGTCATTACGCCTTTCAGCAATCTTTCCTGATAATAGCTTTCTGCCTCAGACAATATCACTCCAATGCGTTTTCTTCCCAAAATGTCTCACCTTCTCTATAATGTCGCATTTAGACGCACTGCACCCTACAGTCATTTAAATATTATACCACATTTGCCTCGAGTTGTCAAAGGCATTTTGTGAATTTTCGTAAACTTTTTAACGACTTTTTTATTTTAGTGGTAAAATTATTAAGCTGTTTTCAATATTACCAATACATATATTTGATTAAAATTGTTATAAATCAACTAAATAATTTGCTTAATCGTTTTCGAGATTGCGAAAATTTTCGGTAACTTGTTCATTTAGAAAATAAAATGAAAACTTTTCAGAATATTGTTAATAAAGCATCGCAGAGAAAACTTTTTTTACACAGTACTTCTGAATAAGAAAAGAACAAAAAAAGTTTCAAAAATGTCTTGACAAGTAAAAGATCATATGGTATAATATTAAAGTCGCTTAGATAGTGTGACACATATAAAAAAATGATAAACTGGAGAAGTCGCCTAGCCCGGTTTATGGCGCACGACTGGAACTCGTGTATGGGTTAATAGCTCATCGAGGGTTCGAATCCCTCCTTCTCCGCCAAGCATACGAAAACCACCGTATTTACGGTGGTTTTCTTTTTTGTACACGATTTTTACACGATTGTTCTTATATACTAAACAAAAAACAGCCGCCTCAGATCACTCCGAGACGGCTGAACTACTACCTGATATACTTTCTCCGACCACAACGTATCTTCTGAACGATACGCTGAGCATGCTTCCAGTCTTTTTCTGATATAATCCGCTCAAGATTCCCTTTGGTAGTTACTTTAATTCTACCATAGGAGGTCTCTTTTTTCTATTGTTCATTTTCTACAGACTTGTTCAAAACAGCAAGCCTTTTCTATTTATTTTTTTGCATTCACAAACCTGCTTTATCTTTAATATCTTTCACAAGCTTGTGAACTGTTGTACAAGCAAACATTTGTGATGGTTCATCAGAATTTTCTTTAATTCTTTGCTTTAATCTTTGCTCCGCAAATTCTATTGCTTGATTTTCATTCCCATATTTGTTAAGTCTCATATATATTTCTTTATCTGCCTTACTATATTGTTGTTTTGTTTTTTGGCTAAATTCTTTTTTAAAATCATTACAACACTTTACTGATTCTGTAGACACAGGCATTGAACCAAAATATGCATGAAACCAAATTTCTATACATGGGTTAGACCAGCCTACTTTTACATCCTTGCTTAATGCATCTTTTACAATATTATCAAAATCTTTTACTTGATCTCTGTCAAATACAATCCATATCTCACTATATTGTGCTTGTTGTGATGCAAGGCTTATCGCTTTATCTACTAAATCGATTGTTCTTGTTTTCACTACTTTAATTACTAAATTATTTTTTATTTGTAGTGGAATCGAATCACGCAACCCATATATATAATTTTGTTCAGTCTCTTCAGTATCTGTGACAATAAAATAGTGACCTAATTTTTGAGAACGTTTGCGGAAATGATTTCTTTCCTTTCTTGTTCCGCTTCTATCAGCTTTGCTCAAGAGTGTCCCCCCTTATTAAATCCAAAGTCTTAAGAGATGGAATTGCTCCATATTTTCCAAGAAGATAATTTTTTTCATAATTTTCATCTTTTCTAATTTTAGTGCCATCTTCATCAACAAAATCTGCAAGAGAATACAAAGATGATATACCATCGCTGTTTTTCTCAGTAAACCAAATTTCGTCTCTACGCAGTAAATTTCCATTTAGCTGCCATGAGTCATGCGAAGTGAATACAAGCTGTGCATGATTTTTATTTATCTCCGGATTCAAAAATGTAATAATAAAGTTGCGAACAAGTAATGGATGAAGCCTTGCATTTAATTCATCAATAAACAATACACTTCCTGTTTCCAAAACATCATGAAGTGCAGGATATAACGAAAACATTTTTAATGTACCCGCTGATTCATCATGTAAAGGAATAGAGGTTGTGCCATCAGAGCCAATCATTTTATGAACTGTTTCTATTTTAAATCTATCTTCAACTGCATCTCTATCATCAGGTATTTTTTCAATATTGAAATCCACAATAGAATCATCAAATGATGATAAATATTTAACAACATTATGTCTAACGTTTTCATCGCTATCAAAGTTATCCGGAATAAGGCGAGACATAATCAGATTTTCAAAAGGTTCTCCAAAATTTGCAAAATTAAGGTTAACGAACCAATCTCTGATGTTTTTTAACTTTTTGATTTTAAGCTTCGCACCTAACGAAACAATCAATGTTTCTTTTTCAAGCGAAATTTCAATATTTTCTCTACTTTTTGCTGGAAGACCGGATAAATCCAATTCATTTTCCTTAATATTTCTATAAAAAATCGTTTTATATTTACCTCTTGCTGATTTCGATGCATAATTAAGCCATTCTTCTGCTACACCATCCTTATCTAAAACAAATCCATAGTTATATGTCTTTGCTCCACTTTCTTCACTATCGATAAAATATACTTCAAAAGAAGATTCGGCATTCGCACTATTTATGTCGAATAAAAAGGGCGTTGGTTTTATGGAATATGTTTTGTTTTTCTTGTCATTTGATTCTCCACCAAAAGCGAAAGACTGTATAACATATGTTGCCATAAATCTAAATGCATCCTGTACATTTGATTTTCCACTTGCATTTGCACCAAAGATAGCTGCAACAGGTAGAATCTTTTCGTTCCCCACATTTACTACCCTGTCTGAGAATTCTGTTATCTTCGTGGCGGTTAAATCTAATGTTGTGTCATCTCTAAATGACTTATAATTCTTAAAATTAAATTGCAACAACATTTTTTATCCCTCCTTATTATATTTATATTATACCCAATATTAAATAAAAAGTCAACATATAAGTGAGATTTTCACTCATTTAAATGTATATTTTGTATGAAGAAATAATTACTTGATTTTTGATAAGAACTTTTATTCAGTACCCGTCAAATAGTCCAGGTCAGAAAATACAACGCTGTATGACCACACTTCAACAGGTAGATATATCGAAACCCTCAGTACAACTAAAGAGCGGTACAAGGCTTATGCCAAGAGCAAATGTAAAAGTTTAACTAGTTTGATTGTATAAACTCGTTGAGAGTGATATGGCGAAGGGTAAAATCGAATAATAAAACAAAAACAGCCGACAAGGAATAATCCCTGTCGGCTGTCTTACTGTCTACTTTATCTTGATT
>OIEE01000600.1_pt1 | contig 11548 bp, 21 predicted proteins | sample 1581701 | NCBI WGS metagenome assembly OIEE01 (sample SAMN01760976, study PRJEB22395) | human gut metagenome | reverse complement strand
GAATAAAACTATAGTAAAGAACATAATCGAAAGAACTCAAGATGAACTAGCTCAAGAGTTCTTATCTTAAAAATGATACGTATGGAAAATAAAGAAAAATTCGCCTTTAGAAAGGTACACATGAATCAGGATGTAGAAGTAGAGTTTATCAAACTTCTAACGGAGAATCAAGAAAAGTCAGATGAGAGTTTATTAATGGCTTTTAAGGATAAGATTACTTCGGATAAGGTGACTTGCCATGCTGACATGCTATCAAGAACTTCAAGTCTAATAATCTTTCAAACTTCTAAGTTCAGTAGATTGGCTTTAGAATATAGAGATTATGAGATTTGGGTGTTTAGTAAGGCTAAAACCCTAAACTTGAACAAAGAAGCAAACTGTTTATACGAAACATGGACATTAAATAGATTCCGGATATGATTAAAATGACTATGCTAAATGCCGAAACTATTCAAGATGAATGGTTACATGAGGCCTTAACAAAAGGCTTAAAGGAATGCGTAACTGCTCCAATCCTAACTTTGGACCCAACTAAGCCCGAACCAATAAGAAGGTCTGAAATGATAATAGAGAATTTTTCTCGAGAAGAATGCAAATGTATACCTACTTTAGTAGTACCAGGGAATCTAATTCAAATGTTACTACCCAAGGATGAGGTGCTTATCTCAATTATCTTTCAATACCGTGAGAAGGATACATATATTCAAGCTGTAATTCAAAAACTACACTACTATGAGCCAGACAACAAAGCGAATATGCAGGATAGCAGTAACACTGAGGCCTAATAAGGTCTATATAATTACTTTGGATCATTATATAGAGAATCTAGTTCCCCAAAGGTTAACGGGATATCTGATACCTTTAGCCAGATATTATTGGGGATTTGATATGGGTACTAAACTCGAATATGAAGAGTTCGGTGGATTTACCGAAGAGATAATTCATATTGGGTTTGAGATTTGGAAAGACCTTGGATATGGAATCCTAGATCTTGATAAGGCTGAATGTTTAACACCCAGTGATGAAGCCCTAAAAGACCTTATCAACCAATTGAGAATCTATTATCAATCTCAAGAATTATCTCAGAAGATTGGGGAATCTATTAAAAAGATAATCAAAGAGGAATTAGAAAAGAAAAATCATGATTTGAATCGAGTTGGCTATGCTGCTTTATGCTCTTCTGTTCCATATATCCTTGAGGATGCTTGCAATTATGCCAAGAATACCATGGTTCTCTAAATTTGAAAGGCAGTCTAATCCACTGCCTTTCATAGCGTGTACACATCCTCAGCCACTTTAAAAATAAAAGGGATATATTTTAGTATTAAAATAAAAATGATTATATTTGCATATCAATTTTAAAATAGACAAAAATATGAAAACCAACTCAGTAACTTACAATCAAGACGAACAACTAACTAAGGTAGTTCGCAATTTCTTAGACAAGAAATCTACATTTGAACTCGACTCTGATGAACAGGGTCATCTCTTAAATCTCTTAATGAGACTTCTCATTCAACTGGAAGAGGATTACAAACTCAATTGCTTGGATATCAACCAAATCCAAATATATGAGACTACCTATTATACATTTACATTCGAATCAATGATAACTGCAGATACCAATCCCTATAAGGGACAATTAGCGGATGCTGCAATTTGGTTCATGAATGAATTCACCGATAATGATGGGATGTTCATATCATTCAATCAACTCGATAGAAACAACTGGATTTTCCAACTTAATTTCTCAATATCATGACAAAGTATAACGTTAGACCATTAGTTGCCCAGGAGATCGAAATCTCCACGGGCACTATCATTAGTGCTACCCGGTGCAGATACTTTATATCAATCACCTTACACCAATGCTATATAGAAGCAACATGGAAAACCCGTCCCAGGAGTAATTTAGACGGGCATAAAGAAACTTTTAACTCTTTACAGGAGTATCTAGATTGGTTTGCTAATCTTAAGAAAACTTACGGAAGGAGAATCTCTCGTAAACGAATGGTATATGCTGCATACGATGAAACAATGCGTACATTTAGTTACAAACCCTATAAGAACTGGGCTACAAGACGCTCGAAGGAGAAACTAAATAAGTCAAATAATGAACCGTTATTGGCCGATGAGTTATACTAATTCCTAAATCCATTAATGTATCTCCCAGGGAGTCCAGGTACAAATCCCTATCGAAACCTAGAACCTGGAACTCCCGTATTTATAAAAAGAAATAGAAATATAGTATATAATTCAAATATTATATTTATATTTGCATAGTGAGAAATATTTCTCAAATAATTTTTAAATATAGACGTTATGAATGATTTAAAAAATTTAAGCGAAATCCGCAACTTGCTTGCTGCCCACCCATTTTTTACTTACGACTATGCTGATGGTCTCTGCATTAACAAGGATTCAAAACATATCTGGGTCTACTCAATTGATCTGGATGATGATCCACTTGCTTCTTATATCTCTGGTTACATAATCGTATATTCTTCTGAGGAAGACTTATTCGAAAATCTAAAGGAAAACATTATCTCCCACATGGATCTAACAAAGGGTGCTGACGACCAATACTATGATTATTCTCCATCACAGGTAGAAGCTATCATATTTGGTATTCCTCAATTAACTCCAGAACATCAGGATTACATAATTACTGGACTCAAAAAACATCTCCGGGAATTCATCCAGGACGAGGAACAAGATGAGGACATGATATATCAATATACGGCAACATATAATGCTCTCGAAAAATGGGAATCCGACAAAAGAGAAACCCAACTCTTTGATTTCCTGGCTGCATCAGAACTAATTAGACAACTTAATAAATAATCACTATGGTAAACTTATATAAACTCTTAAACGTATTGGAACATGGCATGTCCTTGTTCCAACTCAATAAATGGAAAACCGAAGGCATTTGGTATCCTATTACTCAATACAAAAAGGAATCAGACGAAATTCAGGTAGTAACCAATTTATTTATTCCGGAACAAAAGGAATATCACATTCAACTTTCTGGAAATTATCCCGAAGAATCAGAAGCCTGGGACAAGTTTCTAGAGGAAAACCAATGGAAAATCTACCCATTACTTGCAAACATAATGCAAGTCTTCTTGCCCACAGGGAACTATCAATTATTCTATACTCAATATCCACAAGGATTCATATCCATAATCGCTAAGCCCCATGATAAGTAAAGAACTCAAATCACAATTAAGTATTCTCAAGGAAACTAACCCAGAATATATTCAAACCCTAAAGGATGCCGTAATGGCATCCTATAAGGCAGAACTTCAGGCAATCAAACCCAGTTCTACCGAAGAAGAGGAACAACTCAATATCGAACTCAAGGACATAGTATTAAAAATACTATTTGGGCCTTTCTATAACTATTTCGTATCAGAATACGTAGTATCAGATACTATATGGGAAGAACAGGATAAACTAATCGAGGACTTATATTATTACTTCAAATCATGACACCGTATATTCAACAACAACTTAAAAAGCTATGCGATAATCCAAATTGGTATGACGATATGCTCATCTCATGGGATAAAAACCCAAGAAATCAAAGGGAAGCTATTTATAACTACCTTTCTCATGTACAACTAAATGGGTTACTAAAAAACACTCAGATAGTTTTTACATTCATAGATGGCGACATGAAACCAGCTTTCTATTTCGAAATTCCCAGAGATACCAATCGATATCTTATACTGGGAATCCTCGATGAAGCAGGTTATCCTCATTGCTGCCTATTAGGCCAACCAAAACAAATGTTTAACCCTCAACTCAATTAACATCATGAAACTAACAATAACAACTCTAGTAATCGTAGAAGAAGGCCAAGTCCAAGATGTCTACCACTCACTTGAAGATAACCAAGAAAAGGCCTATCAAAAAATCATAGACATGATAGAAGACGAATACGGAGACGAGGAAAATAACACTCATTTCAAATCTATTCAAGACATAGAGGATTACTTTGAGATAGTACATATAGAGATCCAAGAATTAACATCTATCGGATTTAAAACTGCAATTTTAAAATGAAATCAATCGTAACAATAAACAACTACCCAATCGGATGGGAATGGCTAGACAATGTACCTCTAGAGGACTTTAACTGGCTAATCGAAATATTTGCTACAATGACCGATAATACAGATACTTATGACTTTGTATTTTATGAAGATTCAGAAACCCTACCAGGCCATCTGAAGAGGATATGCTCAGTAGACAGGATACCTTTAGCCAACTTCCTAAATGAAGACCAGGGCTATGAATCAGGTAAATTCTTAGTATCATTCGAAGTACCAGGCCCACTACCTGGTACTACCGAAGGCTTCTGCGAAGAAATGAACGTAGTGTACAGAACTGAGGAACTTAATACCCACCTCCGCTACCCCAAACAAGAAATAAACCCAGGGCATAAACATAGTACCTACATAAGGCTAAAGCTAAGAGAAATCCTCGAAGTAAACCTAACAGATATAACCATAATCGATATAATATCACTACCATGAAAAAAGAAAGACATAATATACATACCAGGCCAAGATAAATGGAGTGAACATTTCCCTACTCCAGGTAAACTAAGACCAAGTAACTTCGGACATATATTCGGTGATACCCAATCCCAATTCAACAAGTTACTCCGTACCCAACAGAAACTAAGAAACAAAAAGAAATGAACATCCTCTATCACATAATCCGAATAATCCTATCCGTAGGAACTATCCTCATCCTAATACGAAATGAGGATATCTACCAAGCCCACAAGCATACCCACCCAACAAACAAAATAAGATATATCATCTCACAATCACTAGCCCTAATAATATACACCATATCCCTGATAACATTATCCCATATATCAAGGTACATATAATACTAAAAAATCCCTACTCATCGTAACAACCTGGCTCCTAATCCTAAATGAAGAAGCCTACCTAACAAAGAAATTCATCTACAGAATGAATTTAATCATAATCCTTTTAGTATATGCCTTCATACAGGTATACCTAATCGAATAAATACCAGGTACCCCCCACACCACCCAACACAAAAACAAAACAAAATCATACTAACGCTAACTAAGGTACAATATCTACCTATCCCCCTCTATAACTAATATACCCTCTATTAATATAATAATAATACCTAATACATATATCAAGGTACCTCGCCGGGGGTTTTGGGGATTTAGGCAAACAAGGCAAGTGATAATCCCCTCTACTATACAACTACACTATAGCCACTATACTATATAGCTCTCTAGCTCTACTACCCTACACTTTAAAGGCAATCATAAAAAGGCCTAAAAGGTACCTAAAATCCGACCATTAGGGGCCCCTAAATCCGATTGCCTAAGCAGCCATTTTATATAGCTATTATATAATATATTGGTTGGGGAAAGGTAATCGGATTTGTGATTGGGCAATTAAAATATTAGGTTTTATGGCTAAATGGTTTATAGGATTTAAGGCCTTCAAGGGGCATATTTAGGTAATATTCTTAGTAAGTATGTAAGTAATTTGCTTAGTATTTATATTAGCATTATTTGTAAAGCTCTAGGACAATTTTGTGATTTAGGGGTACCTTGATTACCGAGAGCCTCAGTACCCTTATTAGTATTATATAATATAAGTAATGGGTAGGGGAGGGGGATTAGGCAAATTAGGATTAAGGCAATCTCCATTCATGGCCTCGGAGATTTAGGCAAATATAATTCAAGGCCCTCAATAACCTACGAAGGCAATTAGGGTTATTGCATAATTAAAATATTGTTCTTATATTTGCATTGTAATAATAACATTTTTAAATAATAGACTTATGAAAACAAGTATTTTAAACACTGAATTTAATTTTGCAAAGAGTATTAATCTTTCATTAATTGCTGCACCCGATGCCTACCCTTCTTACCCATCAGGCATGCTAGACTTCATTAAGCCTTACCTACAGGAACTACAGGAGTACACAATTATTCCCGATTACTTAACTCTAGTATCAATCCAAACAATTGATAACCAGGATGCTGGAGTACACATATTAACATTCACAATCAATGAACCAGAACATTTCGATGACGATGACACTGCGGGTATTACTTGCCTTGAATGCTTACGGGATACATTAGACTATGACCCTGAGGCATGCTTCGGTCAAGCACCCAAGGTAAACGAATTCGAAAACCTTTACACAGTAACAGTACCTTTCACTTGCTAAATTAACTTAAGGGGTACCCATAACAAGGTACCCCTATAAATACATCTCATTATGGCAACAACAAAAAACAACTGGAGTACAAATCGTATCTCTAACACAGTAATCACAAATCTTATTGCTTACACCCCTGATTACCCATGGCATATTTATATCTGGGGTTCACAAAAACATTTCGAACGGGTCTTACCTAAATTAATTACCTCCCAACACAAGGAAATCACCATCTATATCAATACAGACGATTGCCTAATCGAATTCGAACTTGAGCAACCAGACCCAGAGGATCTTGAACCAGATATTACCTTTAATGCTGACGATATTACATTCAAGGCATACTTCGATTAATACCTTAACCCAGGCCTAACTTAGGTTCTGGGTTTTTACTTACGCTAACTTAGTTAGCCCTTATAGGCTATCCTAATCTCTATAGGCTTACCATAGTCCCTATATGGCCTTATTGAATTAGGACCTAATAAGTTTATAGAGGGCAATAATATGGATATAGCTAATTGGCCTTAATTCTTTATCACCTTAGTCCATTAATGGCCCTATCAATATACAGGTATATAATACACTTCTTAGAGGACAGGCATAGGCCATATATGAATATCCATATACATATCATATATGCCAACTACAAGGCGTGCGAAGATTCCCCTTGTGAACCCCCAAAATTAAGTGCAAAAATTAAGTGCACAATATTTTCTATTTTATGAATTTTTCACTAAAATAATTTTGAAAATAAAAATATTCATTTTCTCAAAAATTTTTCTTGAAAATGTTTGTAGATTAAAATAAAGTCCGTATCTTTGCAATGTCGAAAAGATAAAGCGATATTTAAATGAATTTTTAATTAAAACTTTTTAAGAAAATATTTCTCTAAAAATTTTGTAGATTAAAAAATAGTTCTTATATTTGCAATACAGAAATAAAACAAATTCCTTTTCTCTTTTTCTTATAAGTCATTTAGTTTTATGGAGAAAAGGAAATAATAAAATAAACATAAAAACTAAATGTATTTTATTATGTTAACAACAAAAGTAAACAAAGTGAATGTAGAAAAAGCAGTAGCAAACAGCAAAGCAAATAGTTTAATTGCTTTAGACGTTTTAAAGTCTGTAAAAGAAAAAAATCAAGGACTTTTTAAAACAGCTTTAGGAACAAAAACAGAGATTTATAAAAAGGAATTGTTTGTTGGAGCAAACGAAAAGCAAATCAAATCTTTGCGAAAAAAGTTCAGAAATGTTACTTTTAATTTTCTTTCTACGATTGCAACAAATGCGGATAAAAAATTAATTGAGGGCTTTATAGACTTTTATAAACAAGTCTATGTTTTAAATGATTTTTCTTTTTCTTCGATTGCAAGCGAAAACACAAAAGAAGAAAAGAAAGAAATTTTAATAAGGGGTCTCGAAATAGTAAAAAAATCTTTGAAGTAAAACAAAATTAAAGTAGGGGAAATATTTCCCCTACTAACTAAAATAAATCATTTATAAAGATATGGCAGTATTTACACAATATTTAATTATTAATATAGCATTGTTTGTAATTATAGCTTATTTAGTTATTCAATGCTATAAAGATATAAAAGAAATTTTAAAAGACGATAACGAAACTTTTGAGGACTAAAAGAAAGCAAAGGGATAAATAAAAATGTTTGTCCCTTACTTTTTATTTACAAATGTTAAATTTAACGTAACCGTACTCCCCATTTAGTACCACAACTTTCGAAGCTTTCGCATTAAGGGGTACCTTGAAGGCAAATACACATTTTTAGTACCACACAAAAATCACTCCTCGTATTAAGGGCATGCCAAGATATCCCACACCACACATGCTCACATAACACACAAAGAAGCCAGGGATGTTAGGTCTCTGGCAACTAATTAAAGTATAGCACGAATTAAATCCTTAGTCCTATCTTTCCCAAGAACTCCTCGAACCTTACCACCTTTCTTCTCATAAAAGAAAACATAATACTGTTGAAGATTCCTTAACCACCATCTCTTAACTTCACCATACCCATCAAAATACCTTTCTATACAATTCATATCCAATTGGGTAATCCATATCTGATACCAAATCCGATTATCCTCTTGGCATTTAAGAATCCTCTTTTCATTATCATCCCTAATTGTTTCAACCTTCACCATCTTAATAATCCTCCCTCACTGATTTTAACCTACTGGTAATATCTATTCTCCCAGTAACCTTTAACACCCTACTATTTTTTCTCTTTAGGTATAAATATCTTAAATAATCTTCTGCCCTTTCAATTGCCTTATCCTTATCAAGGAAGGTTTCTATATTACTCGAATACTTATCTCTAAGTGTAAGCCAAAACACCAATCCCAGGAAGGAATACCTAATCTTAATGAAGTACCTTCCTCTGCTTGTATGGTAGTAAATCTGATACTGATACTTTCTCATAATTCTTTATATTGATTATATAATATCATAGACTTCGGATTATCCCTCTGGTAGATTACAATATCAAAGTTCTTTCTATAAACCAAAAACTTATAAAAGATATGGAAGAAACATTATTCAAACTAGCACGTGCAATTACAGATACAGGTACAGATACTGTATCTTCAGAGGGTGGTACTAAAACCTACCATATCACTTCCCTCAAAAGGAAACTGGTAAATGGCAAAGTAGTTTCAACCTCTACACCCTCTTGTACTTTGAGCTCAGCCTCCGTAAGTTGGGCTATTTGGGGAGGAGTTACCGTTGGAGATGGTTACTTAGATGTAAAAATTAACTATTCAAAAAATACTGGGTCCTCAAGGTCTACTACTCTGGCATTTGCCCAAAATGGGTCTAATAACAAAATCAATCTCACAGTAACTCAAGAGGCTGGTGTAACCTATAGTGGATACATAAAAATGGTTTCAAACACATTGCCTTTAGGTAGTGATAAATATAATACTGCTCAAATCATTGTGATGGCCTATTTAAATGGTAGTGATGGGTCTAAAAAGCCAGAAACTCCCCATGTGGGTAGTGCTCCCGATTGGTGCTCAGTATCCGTTGCCTCAGAGGGTACTCTTGAGAACCATTACATATTATCCCTGACCGCTTTATCGAGTAATAAAACTGGAGCTAACCGTTCAGGGCATATCTTCTTAACCTGTGGGGATGCTAACCTTAGTATACCAGTAACTCAGAAGTCACAAGTGGCTTCAACATTCACTCTCTCTGGATTGCCCCTATATAACTACTATCTCTTTGGCAAGGGAGCTAGGCCACAGAATACACCCTCTTCAGGTATGGTGTATCTACAGGGGATCACAGCAACTTCTACTATTACTATGAAGATTCCATTCTATGCCAATGACTCAGAACCTGGTTCTCTAATAGAATGTACTACTGGAGATAAAGTAGCTGTATATACTAAATCAGGTGATACCTGGGTATTAGAGGGGTCATTTATAGTACCAAGTGCAGGAGGAACAGTCAAAATATAAAAACCAATATTATAGAAAATAAAGTTCTTAAATTAGGGGGGGGGAGATCTACCCAAGATGTATATGCAGAAATAAGACAGGGAAACTCTGAGAGATGGACAATACAATCTCAAAAGCGTAAGTATGTAAATGGCAAATTGTCCGGGGTTATTGAAGTTGAGTTGGTTATTCTGCTAGCATCAATACCCCGGACTATCTTCTGGAGGAAGACAAAAGTATCAATGGTATTCAGATTACTGCACGAGATGACGGTACTTCTGGGCTTTGTATACTTACACAAAATGAATCTGGTAATAAAATAAATCTACACCTTACTACTCCCGAAGAAAAAGAATATTGGGAAATACGTTTTAATCCTATAACCATCAATGGAGTAGACACAAATGTGTTTTTTTTTATTACCACCAATATTAGTGGCGAAAGTGGATCTATGGCTGATGGTACCCTATATAAGAATTGGATAGTAAATCAAAATAGATATGCTATTAATGTCTATATTGCTAGTATATACCCCGTAAATTCCGACATGCTATCTTGGTCCTGCCTCGATAAGAATGGTAATGCTTTTAGTCCTAACTACAATTTACCAAGTAATTCATACTTTACAACAAAAACAACTGGATTGGGTTCCTATACTCTTACAAAAGTTTCAACTCCCCCTGTTAGCAATGATACTCCTATACTCTCCAGTAGGTTTAACCCCACTAAAAAATATCCATTAGATTTGAATTTTTATTGGGCAAGTTAAAAGCCAACTTAATACCCGTATTAAGATAATATCCCAATTATAAAAGCAATTACCCAGAATATAAGAGCCAGTGTATATGCAACAGAATATCTATGCCAGGGATACCAGCAGGTAATATAAGAATCTACTTTTAGTATTTCTGGATGTTCTTCCTCGTATTTTTTATCCTCTTCTCTAGAACTGTATTTATGAAATACATAGAAAGGTAAGAATACGAGGAAGATTATTAGAGCAACTGGGAACAAGAGTAGGAGAAGAATCTCCCACCCTTGCATTGATGACCCAGCATAATTACCATCTCTGTCAAAAAAGTATCTCATAGTAATCTATATTTTAGGTATTTGATTAATAAGTAAATCGGGAATAGAGGTAATACTATCCATACCGATATGAATAGAATAAGAGAGTGTATTTTGTGAGTATAGGGTAAATAATCCAAGCAAGCCCTTACAAAAAATACCGTGAATGGCAAACATACCAAATAAATTATTGCTAATACTGTAGTCATTGTTCTTTGAGGTATTTGTTAATAATCTTGGTAAGCTTCTTATCAAATTCAATCATCATATCAAAAGCATCGGTATCTTTCATACTTTTCATTTCCTTGTCAAGGAACTCTATGTTTCTCTTAATCGAGAAATAAGCCTTATATGCAAGGTAGGCTTTCTCATGTTCTTCTGTGAGAGGAAGAACATCTCCTTTTTGCCCATCCAATCTTGGATATGTATTATCAGGACCGAGAGTTCTTGCAACTTTTATCCGGTTACTAAGCATTGCAAATCCACCTTTCTTATCGATGGATTCTACTGTTACTTTCTCTGTGATGGATCTTCCTGATAATACGAAGATAACTTCATCACCTTCTTTGAGCTTTTTAGCTTCTTTCTTTTCTTTTTTCATATCTATTTTATTTAGAAATTTTCTTTATGCAAATATACGAAATTATTCTTTATTTATTGCATTATCTATTTTATTTTTTATAAATTCATAGGCATTGCCCCGGTAATCCTCTAGCATTTTGTATTCCTGTGAAGATAGAAATATTCCGTTTACTTTAAAAGCATCTCTTAGATGCTCTGGTATA
>OIEE01000597.1_pt1 | contig 11575 bp, 12 predicted proteins | sample 1581701 | NCBI WGS metagenome assembly OIEE01 (sample SAMN01760976, study PRJEB22395) | human gut metagenome | reverse complement strand
GGGTGTAGTCGCTGATCTCGCCGTAGTATTCGCTGTGCAGCTTTTCCCCGGCACGGTAGGCGGCAGCAGCCACGGCAGATTGCCCCGCGCTGCGCTTGATCTGCGTCACATGAAAATGAAAGAGTGCGATATTCAATCACCTCCTGCATGGCGGCTGACAGCTTCCATGAGAAGCCTTTGTGCGTCTGGCAGGGCGAAAACCCGTTCTGCAAAAGCGTAAAACGCGGTTTCGCTCAAATCTTTCGTCTGCGGGTCGACGCTCTCGACGGCTGCGCCACGGGTGATAAGCCGGTGCGCCCGCTTGCGCCGCTCTCCCTTTTCGTAGTAGGCGGCGCGGTTTTCAAGCCGCTGGATTATGTGCTGTTCCTGTACAAGCTGCCGCTCGATGTTTTCTTTCTCGGCATTCAGCTCAGCAAGGGTTTTCTGTTTTGGCATGGTTAACCTCCTTCGATTTGATAAGATAGATGGATAGAAAAAGACCGCCTACGTTTTCGGTAGACGGTCTAACTTACGGTATGGGATTTTCAGACTTTGCGGTGGGAATGGTCTGCGCCAGCAGGCTGTTTCCGCAGCAAAGTGCGCTGGGATAGACGCGCAAGCGTCGCAAGGGGTGCAGCCCCTTGTACGGAGCAACGCGACGCAAAACAGCCGTGATACTCAGGTATCTGGGCTGTCTGCCTCGCAGAGCGCACATACTCCCGTCAGGAGAGTATAGAAGTGCGCCCTTAGTCCCGGTGGGACTTTCGGGATATTCTCGGATCGTCAGCTTTTCTTTCGCTGCCAGACGATCTCGTAACCCAGCGCGTCGGCAAGCTGGACGGCTTCGACATAGCGCAGGGATTCCCGCTGGAGCTTATTGGACAGGTTGGAGACACTGTCAGACCAGCCGTGTTCGTCCCGCAGCAGGTCAACGACCTCCTGCATGGTCATTCCCTGACGGACGATGTACGACTTGATCTCATTTCTCAGATTGGATTTCATCAACTTTTTACCTCCGTTTTTTCGTGTAATTGGTTTTCTTATCGGTGATACCGGTGCATTTACAAATGAAAAATCCTCCGTGCCGCAAATCCGCTCAGATTTCTACCCGTGATGCTCTGTTCACAGTAGCCCCCTGTCGGCTTCATCGTTCTGTGTGAGAACATACGAAGCGGCAGAATATGCCGCAGTCCGGTGCATCGGCTTCACGTTTCGGTAAATCACCGGATGGTGCAGCGCGTTCGACCTGCGGCGAAAATTTTCATGAATTTCACAAGCATTGATTGAAAAGCGCCTGTTTTGGCAGCCCGTCGGCACGCTGTACATAGGAGAATTACGGTATTTTGCTGTGTACATACGTACCGGCGGCGCAGGGCAGGCAGCATTTCACGGCATGGACGGATTTGTTCGCGATTGGGTGCGCGTCAGCTTTCCGGTACATACGTACATAGCGCTTTGCCCCAATTCTCAGATATACGGGGATTGATCAGCGGCTCGATGCCCAGATACCCCCACACTCTGCGCCCGGTGGCATTCGTGACGGTGTTCGTATGCTCCAGATTGTACGTTTTTAGATTCCGCATCAAAAAATCACTGAACGAGCGCTGTCGGATGGGCGTCAGCCCATTTTCATCGCACCAGATTCCATAAATGGCATACAACTCCTTGGAGGTGACGGACATATCCGCTTTCAGCCGTATATAGCCGTTGGACTCCATAAAGTCGATGGCGTTGTTCGCGTCGCGCTTGACATACTCCCGGTTGTTCAGCGTCCGGGGACTTTCTGTGAAACGGAAGTTGTTTGCCGCCAGCCGCTGCAAGCCCTCAAATGCCCAGAGAAAAATGCCCTCGATCTCAAGTTTCATCTTCTCGGCAATGTCAGGATCATCCACACGATCAGCAGGCTTCTCTTTTGTGGTCAGGATCAGTTGGCGGCGATAAAAACCGTTGCTGCGGTCGTAGAGGGATTGCAAATCGCCGTTGGAGAACGCCAGCAGGCGGGCGTACATCCACCCCTGATAGCTCTGGACGCTTTTGCGTTCCAAATCCATCTTGCCCTGTGCGGTAACAATGGATTTGACATAGTTGGTCTGCTTCAGCGCATCCATTTTCATATCATCATCCACAAGAAGATGAATGTGTTCCAGATCGGCGCGGGCAAACCGGTTGTCGGATATTTTTGCAATGCTGCCGTCTTTCATATTGCAGCCAAACAGACGCGCCAGCACAGGGCCGATCTGCGATTTTCCCTCGCCGCCCTCGCCCTTGAGGATCATCATGCGCTGCCCTTTGGTGCTGGGAACGAGGCAATAGCCGATATACTCCTGAAAGGTTGGAATGTCCTCCGGGTAAAGTAGGTCGGAAAGAAACCGCAGCCAGACAACCGGCTTTCCCGCCTGCGGATTGTAGGCAATAGGAAACCGGCTGCGCACGATCTCAGCCCGCCCCGCAAGAAAGCTGCCATCGATGCGGAGCGTCCCGTTCTGCACATGAATTTCATCTTGCTTTGGTGGAAAGCTCTCCGTGTGAGCCGCCAGCTTCATGATCTCCACGATATTGGAAATGGTGCGCGGAATGTTCTTTGCAGCACAGCACTCCAGCTCGGCATAGATTTTCTCTTTCAGCAGCAGCGGGTCTGTCAGCCGTCCGTCCGATGTGAAAAATGCGTTGTCCGCATAGATGAGCTTGTTCTTTGATAGAAATTCCCGGCAAAAAGCCGCCTCATTGATGTCTTTGCCATCGAACCATGCTGGAAAATCCAGCCCGGCATACTTCTTGTTCACGCTGCATCCCTCCCATTGATTTTTTCCTTGAGCTTGTCCAACCGACCATCTGCAAGCAGAGAACTGACCACTTCGGCGCGTTCATGGGAATCCCCGGAAGCAAGAATATCCAAGTAATACTCCGCCTCGTCCAGCTTGTGACAGGCTTCCACAAACCGCTCATCCGGTGCTTCTGCTGGTGATTGCGGCGCATACTGCACCTTCCAGCTCCGCAGGACACGAGCGTAATCGGATAGAACAGAAAAGCACAGCCGCTCATTTTCTCTGAGCTGCTGTGCTTCTGTTCGGATGCGCTTTGCGTGGAGCGCCGCTGCGCTGGGCGGCTTGTCCGGAGTGAGGTGAAAGTCTGCTGCCAGACGCTGCGCCGCCTCATAGAGCGGCAGACCGAACAGCTTTGCGGCAAAGTCAATCACATCTCCGTGTTCCCCACAGGCGAAGCAATGGTAGTGATCGTCTGCCGCATACAGGCTGGGATGCCGGTCATTGTGAAAGGGACAGAGGGCTTTGCCCTGCCGATTGACAGATACCCCATACCGTTCCGCAGCTTCCCGGCAGTTCACGCCATATTTGACGTTTTGAAAAAGGTTCATGCTGTATCCTCCGTAAAATAGATTCAAGAGGCTGTTTCTTCACCTCTCTGTCTGTTTTATGTTCAGATTTTCTGCGGACAGGCGGATGGCATGACAAGTTCATTTCAAAAAACATGACAGGTCTTTCCACGTTCATATTCTCGTGGTATAATTAAAATAGAAAAACGTGACAGGAGGATGCAGTATGGCTACACCAATCATTGACCACAATCTGCTGACGCTGGACTACTGGCAGGACAGCGTGACCTACGAGGGCAAAACCGTACCCGGCGGCACCATTGGCTGTGAAGCTCTAAACATCCCGGATACGCTGAGGGAAAAGCTGGCACAGGCAAGTATTCCCTTGCAGAAGATCGTCGCGGCAATCAAAGAGAACAATCTGACTGCCGAGTTGCTTCGTCCTGCCAAGGGCAGTGTTCTGCATATGATACAGCTTGCGAAGGATACACTGCCGTTTTCCCGTGCCGACGCTGCTTATTACAACGGGCGTGTGGAGCATATCTTCTCGGAGGAAGGGATTCAGAATACCCTTGCCTATGTGCAGGCTGCCGCCGTGGTTGGGCTGCTGGCCACCTTCAACGAACGGTTCAGGCAGGGCGTTGGCATAACGAAGATCATCACTCTTGCGGAGGAGCTTCCCTCCACCATTCGCAACTACAAAAGCGGTATGACGGCGTTTGCAGACGAGCTGCATAAGGGGAAGCGGACTCCGGACGGCTATGCGCAGGTGTTTGGCAGGATATTCTCCGGACAGCCGAAGCTATCGCTGGACGATAAGTCATGGCAGGCATTTTCCAACACAACAATTCAATATGTATCTGCCGTCCGCTCCGCGCAAGACGCGCCGCAGCTCATGCGCCGGATGCACTATATGTCTTTCGTGTCTATGTTCCGCTCCGATCTGTACGAGGGTCTATGCGTCGGACACGCGCCGAGGAAATGCGCCGTCTGCGGAAAATGGTTTCTGACCACTGACGCAAGATATGCCAAGTACTGTGACGGTCTGGCTCCCGGAGACAAACGCGGGCGCACCTGCCGTCAAGTCGGGAATCTTCGTGGACGGGAGCAGCGGGAGCTTGCCGCAGATCATCCCATCAAGAAAATCTATACGAAGCGGTTCAACACGATCACGCAGTATCTTGGCCGCGGTACGCTGGACGAGCAGACCGCCGCCGCAATGAAAGCACTGGCAAAAAGCAAGCTGGAAAAGGCGCTGCAAGACAACGACTACGCACAGGGCAGCTATGCCGCCGAAATGGAGCAGGCGGCTTTGTTGGCAGAAGCGAAAGCGAATAGGAAGCGGTAATCAAAATCCACGGCGGAAGGAGGTGCGGATATGAAGGATAATCGTGACAAGCAGATGGCGCAGCTTGCAGGCTGGACATGGGATTTGAGCGGCTATGCGGCAAAAGTGCCGTTCTATAACGCCGACGATCTGACCATGCGCGAAGTCCAGAACGTCTTTCAGCTTGACCCGGAACCGCCGCAAATGGAGCTGAACGACTACATATGCGAAGCTGTCCGGAAACGAGATTTATCCTACTTTTCCTCCTTCCTGCACCACTTTGAAAAGCGGCTGAATGGCGTGATCTACCGTTTTCTTACCCGCAGCGGATATGACCGCTATGACCCGGCGCGGTTTCTGGACTACAAGCTGGAAGTTCTGCAAATGCTGCTATACTGTCTGCCAAAGTTCGACCCGGAGCAAGAAACAGAGTTTTTGAAATATGCGAAGCACTATATCCGGGACGGGCTGCTGTTCTGCCGTATGATGGGAGAAGCCGGTTCCTTTGCCAGTCTTGCGGAGTACCGGCGTGTGCGGAAAATTGGCGCGATTTACAACGATTCTGGCAAAAACCGTGCGGAGGTCGTTTCCGAGTTTGCTGTCCAAAGCGGATACATGGACGAAAGCGTATCTGCGGATGAGCTGCTGACCATTGCCCAGCGCAACCGCAGTATCGTTTCCCTCTACCGCACGGAGCAGGACGAGGACGGCGAAGAAACCGGCGAGGATGTGACACGCGACGATAGCTGGAACTATGCCGAAATCCTCTGGAACGGAATACAGGCAAAGGCGGTCACGGCATCGTTTGAGCAGCTTTCCTACAAAGAGCAATGGTATCTGGAAAAGCGGAACGCCATCTGCATGACCTGCGGGCGCGTCAGCCCTTTGTCCACGCAGTCCACCTTTGAGGACTTGGCGGTAGATTTCGAGGGTACGACAGCCAGCGGCGCAGAACGATTCTACCGGCGAACATTGGACAAGCTGCGCCTGAAGCTGCTGGAAAGCGGTCTTGTCCATACCGTGACGCTGAAGCAGACCGAGTGCCGCAAAAAGGACAAAAAAATAGCCGCCGCTGTCTACCTGTATCAGGCGGACAACGACGGCGAATGGGGCGAGCTGCGGTTTGACTTTGAGAATGGCACAGCGGAGATCGTCAGGCTGGCAGATTGGGACACGGTGAAAAGCAACATCTTTGCAAAGACGGCAATCCGGTTTGTTCAGAGCTTACCGGAAGCGAGGCTGCTGAAATCTGTGGTCGTGCCGTTTGAGATGGGTGTTCCGGAAAAACCAGTTCTTCAAGTGAGCGCGGCAAAAGCATTGAAGGGCAATTCCTCACACACGATCTCTCTGCGGCAGACGGAGTGCCAGAAAACAGGTCAAACGATCACCGCTGCTGTCTACGAATATCTGGTGGACAACGACGGCGAGTGGGGCAAGCTGCGGTTTGATTTTGAAAACGGTACGGCGGAGATCGTAAAGCTGGCAGATTGGGACACGGTAAAGTCCAATGTTTTTGCAAAAGCAGCGATTCGCTTTGTTCAGGGCTTACCAGAGACAAGATTGTTGCAAGAGGACGCTGTATTGGCCCGTTATGTGTAGGCTGCAAAGAAATCTCAAAAACATTCTGAAATTTTGCGACCAAAGCAAATAAAATCGTACTTATAAGATGAAAGGGGATGTACACTGCCTGTGCTGTCCGCGCAGACACCACATTCCCCAAAACTACGGTACGGAGGTGAAATTAGTCATGATGGTGTTCAATGCTTCACATGGGATTTTGCGCTGGTCTGCCTATTTCGCCCTCCATTTCTGGAGGTTGAGATTAAAAATCAGCAGGATTGGCGCATAATCTACATTACTATAAAGATTATGCGCCCTTGCAGGCGAAGATTACCTACATATAAACGGAGGATTAAAAATGAGAAAAATAATTTCATGCTTACTGGCGATTCTCTTACTGACATCCTGTGCAGTAACCGCTTTTGCATCCACGACAGATAACAGTTCAACAGTTCATTATGGCATCATTAACTCGCCCGAATGGTCACAGATGACCAGAATAGAACGAGTAGCCGCCTGCCAACTGCCAGCAGAGGAATTACATAATTTGGTCACTGATGAACTTGTCCAAGTGGTATTGGACTATCCATTTTTTGTTGATGCACGAGCATTTAACACTAATCGCGAGGGGTTTTTGCGAGTATTAGCGGAAAGCACAGCACTTCAGGAATTGCTTAATCGTGAGGATAATGTCGATTCTCTGATTAGCAGATATGCAACGACAGATGTTGAAACCGTAGCTGCTACTCTTAGCGAAGATAATGATTTTTCTGAATTATGGAAGTTAGAAATACTTCTTGCGCAACCGGAATTTTCCAATTTAATGGATGAACAGCAAGTTGTGAAGGTATTTGAAATTGCAGAAGAAAAACATGAAGCAAAATGCTCTAATCCAGAACTCTATCAAGGTGTAACAGGGGTGTTCTACCAGTCAGTTAATGAACACAGCGGAGCCTCCCTCTACTTATGCTTATAATTCATATGTTCAAACACCTAATGGCAGTGATGTTTTAGTCTATGTTTGGCAATCTTCGGACGGCGATTTTTCAACTACCGCAAAACAGGAACTTGCAGATGAAGTAGCAGTTGCATATCCTAATGCAACGCGTTTAAGACACGCAACCATAAAATATAATTGCCACTCTTACGCGTGGTATAGCACAAGCGCATCCAATATCCGTTGGATGCCATATCCAGGGGCGTTTATCACTGATGGCAGTTATCCTGAACTCACAAAAATGACCACCTCGGTTGGCAGTCGAATTGTATATTATGATACTGTTGATGGCTCTTATGGGACACCAACACATACCGCAGTAATTTACTCATATAAGGATTATCCAAAATCAAGGCGAACTTTTGTCGTTGAATCGAAGTGGGGTTCATACGGCTTGTACAGACACGATTCGTATGATAGCCCGTATTCGTATGATGGGCCTGTTCCATACGATATTAAATACTTCTCTTAAATCATCAAGCACAGTGTTAGGAGCTGGAGATGAAGAAAAGAGCTTATATTATAATAGCCGTAATAGCCATACTAAGTCTTTCCATAACTGCGGGGGCGCTGTTCTTCAGCGGAACACCGACAGCCAAAAAATATACCTCTGAGGATAGTAAGGCATACATTGTCCTCAAGGAAGATAGCACCTTTGAATTTAATTATTCTCTTCTAAGTAGCACAATCCCAACGGGCAAATATAAGATAATCGGTAGACAAGTACATTGTTATGACAATTCCGAATATGAACTTAAATATGTGTTCGACGTAAAAGGGGATACGTTATCGTTCAATGCGCTGTTATCATCTAAATTACCCGCTTTTTCAGAAGTCAAAAATGGTTCACTCTTTAAATAGCTGTACCAATATTGAGATACGGCATAAGTGAATAGAAGAACGGTGATTTTTCTCAATGTTCTTCTGATCTGTGCAATGGTAAAATGAGGAAAATGGAAGCGCAGATTCCATTTATGGAGTCTGCGCCTTCTGTTTTTTAGAGATTTGAAAAACCTCAAAAGTTTTCAGAAATTTTGCGACCAACGGTGATAAAATCGTACTTAATAGGTGAAAAGGCCTTTGTGATTCAAAAGAGGGAGGTGAACGCATGGATGACTTAATGATTATCGAACTGTACTTTGCGCGTGATGAACAAGCAATTGAAGAAACCGATACCAAATACGGAAAGCTGTGCTTTCATATGGCGAACAATTTCTTATCAAATGACGCGGATGCAGAAGAATGTGTCAATGATACATATCTGAGCACATGGAACACGATCCCTCCAACGCGCCCCAATAACTTCCGGGCATTTCTCTGTAAGATTGTCCGAAATCTGTCTATGAAGAAGTTGGAATTTAACCTTGCATTGAAGCGCTCCCAGAATGTGACGGTATCTTTTTCGGAACTGGAAGAAATATTGCCAGACAACCGGACTGCACCGGAGTGGGAATACGAAAGCCTCGGCAAAATCATAACCGATTTCCTGCAAGCTGAAAAAGAGGATGTTCGGAATGTATTCATCCGGAAATACTATTTTTTTGATTCTATCAGCGACATTGCAGGACGATATTCATTTTCCGAAAGCAAAGTCAAGAATATGCTGTATCACTCCCGCAACAGGTTGAGAGAATATTTGAAGAAAGCAGGTGTAGAAGTATGAACACGCCAAAGCTGGCGATTGCTATGAATTATATTGACGAGAATCTGATCTCCGGGGCGATTGATTATAAGCCTGTTCACTGTAAGAATAACACTTATTTTTGGAAACACATTGCCGCCGCTGCCTGTTTTTGTATTATCGTAATTGGCAGCATATTCGCGTATCACCAACACACTCAGCCGGAAGATATGACCGATCTGCACGAAATTACGCAAGGTGGTGTGAACGCAGAAATCATTCGCGCAAGTGGCTTTGAACTTTTCAATCGTGTAGAAGTTGAAGAATCGCAGCTCAGAAGGTCGTTTTATTCCGATGAGACGCTCCCTACGTATGCTGCTGTCCGTGAATCTATTTTTGATCGTGAAACAGTGACGTTATTTGCTGAAAATGCTGCAAGCGCAGGCTGGCTTACAGATTACTCTATAGAATATAACGATGGCGTATATTCAATCATCAGCAATGATAGTTCCCGCGTCTTCATTGATCCAACTAGTATGGGTGGGCACGATATTGCAGATCAATTCTTGGATGACGCTGGAATCAGTCAATGGCTCAATGAACATGAAATCACAGTAAAATGGGGAGATCAACTATCTGACGGGAACGTACCCGCGAAATATTATCACTTGATAATTGATGGGAATGAATTTGCTGATAACATCCAGTTAGTTATAGACGACGGAGTTTTTATTAAATGCAGCTTCGATATACGTGAATATGAACGGACAGAGGCAAATGTTACATTGATCCCGTTTGCTGAAGCAATTAAAGACACTTTCAGTATCTCTGCAATTGGCGCGGATCATTCACTGGAAATCTATCATGCACAACTGTGCTACGTTTCCGGAATGCCCGTTTATATGCTTTCGGGTGTTTCCGACGATAAGACACCGGTAACTGCCTGCGCGTTTGCTATTGAAATAAACGACTCGCAATATGCAGCACAAATTTATGAAGCACTAAAATAAAGTAATGATATGAAAGAGGTGATTCCAATGTTTTATTTGCTCGTGCAGTCAGAAGTCAGCCCCCTTTACACACTATTTGATTAAAAGGAGTAAACTTTATGAAAAAACTATTCGCACTTATTTTGGCCTTGTCCGTGTTATGTTCGTTCTCTGTAATCGCTCAAGCTGCCGATAATACTGTTGCAGACGATACCGCAATGCTTGAGGAGAATATGATTCTTGCTCGTGAAAAAGCAACAACGTTCCTCAACGATTTTGACAGCTCATTGAACGTAACATTAAGTGACCCTGTTATCCTCTACAATGCACAGCAAGAGCCGGAAGCCGCTTCTTTCACAATTAACGATACAGGATATATTATTGTAAATCTGAAAAGCCTGCGTGTCCCCGAATTTTCTTTGAAGAAAAGTTCACCTTTTATTAGCCAAGACAAAAAATACATCTATAACGGTCCCGTATCTTATTATGAGACGATTTCATCCACTGAAGTTCGTTCGCTTAATTCTGGCACAATTATTGAAACTAACGATCTTGCGGTAAGATACAATGAGATGACTGCTGATAAGGCTATCAAATCAAATGCGGAGAGAAGCGCTTTACCCGAGGACAGAACTGATAAAAACCCGTCGCGTTGGCAGACGCCTCATTATTGCGGTGTGGATGGTGCCGCTATTTTGCTTAAGTATTGGGACGATAATTTCAATGAGGCTTTTATCGAATCAGGTAAAGAAACAGCAGAAACATTTGTTTCCTATCTGATTGATGAAAAATATTTACTCGATGAGGGCTTGAGCGGAAGCGATATTGTCCATGGATCAGGTGTGATTTTTAAGTCTTCAACAGGTATTAGCGACTACATCAAAGATAGAGGCCTAAGCTCCGGCTATGCTATTACCGATGTTAGCTATTCATGGTCAACGATTACCACTCAGGTGACAACAAATAACGCCATTCTTTTGGCTGGAACCGATGCCGAAACGCACCCAGACTACCCTAACCATTGGATTATTGTTTACGGTTATAAAACTGTTTCGGGTGAACGCTTCCTGCTGATTAACGATGGCTGGGGTGACGATGAAATTTACACTACCGCAGATTCCCAGTATTATCCGTGGGGGCTGGTGTACATCTATGAGAAGTAAATCTTGTCCTTAAGTCGCTTTCAGAAAATAATTTGCGCCCGTATCAACATTTGCGTTGATACGGGCGATTCTCTGTTGTACATATCTCTTGCCGAAGCTGAATACTTCCAGCCGCAATGCTTTAGCACACCTGAATCCATCGGCTAACAGTAATGAGTTTGAAGTAGTTCCTTATCACTGTTAAGCCAAGGTTTTCCGGGCTTTTGCTATATCTAAACGGGCTGATATGGTTTGACCAAATTTGGCAAAACGAGAGCCGATTTCATCCAATTTTTAGTGGTCCGCAAGTGGTTAACTGGCCAAAAAGAGGGCAAAAAGAGGGGGAAGTGGTTCCCAAAGTGGTTAACCGAGAGCCGATTTTTGAGGTGCTTTTCAGCCCTCCTTCCCCTCGTTTTTTGGCTGTGGCAGTTTGGCATAGTTTGAGCTAATTTGAATAATTGAATATGAATTTGATGTAGCACACAGTATAAATGCTGGGTGCTTTTTTCATTTCAGGAACTCGTATTCCGGCGATAGAAAGAGCCGTCACTTCACTGTTAATTTTGAAGTGGCGGCTTTTTCTATTTACGCGAGTAATGAGCCGGGCAGATATGCTTGCATATCTATTT
>OIEE01000596.1_pt1 | contig 11591 bp, 9 predicted proteins | sample 1581701 | NCBI WGS metagenome assembly OIEE01 (sample SAMN01760976, study PRJEB22395) | human gut metagenome | reverse complement strand
CCTCAGCTTTACAAAGGCTTCGCAAGAGCTGTTTATTAGTCAGCCGGCTATAACCAAGCATATTCAGGAATTGGAGACGATGTACCAGACACGCCTTTTTGAGCGAATGGGTAACAAGATCTTGCTGACTGATGCAGGCAGGTTGTTGTTGGAACATTGTGAGAAAATTTTGGAAGATTACGGACGCTTGGAGTACGAGATGAACTTATTACGTAATGAGCATACCGGTGAGTTGCGCTTGGGAGCCAGTACTACAATTGCCCAATATGTGCTTCCTCCCTTGCTGGCTCGTTTCATCGAGAAGTTTCCGCAAGTGTCTTTATCACTTTTCAGCGGGAACTCCTCTGAGGTGGAAAAGGCATTGCAAGAACATCGCATAGATTTGGCATTGGTAGAGGGCAATACCCGGCAACCTAATTTGAAATATACTCCTTTTCTGCAAGATGAGCTGGTGGCTATCGTCCATACTCATAGTAAGTGGATGGATTATGATGAGATAACTTTGGATGAATTGAAAGAAGTTCCTCTTGTGCTTCGTGAAAGAGGTTCGGGAACATTGGATGTATTGATTACCGCTTTGCATAAACACAACATAAAGTTATCGGACCTTACTATCCGTATGCACCTGGGAAGTACAGAGAGCATTAAATTATTTCTGGAAAATAGTGAGTGCATGGGGATTTTGTCTATCCGGTCTATTAATAAAGAACTGTATTCAGGGAAGTTTAAAGTATTGGATATAAAAGACCTGGTGATGTTTCGTGAATTTGATTTTGTCCAATTGCAAGGGCAGGATACAGGGCTCCCGGCTCTGTTCATGCAATTTGCCAATCATTATAAGGAAAAGTTATAACTTATAATTAAAAACGATTAGATTGTTTTTGAAACATATATTACCTTTGCATCCCGAAATGGAGAAATAATGTTAAAAAGTAAAATATATGATTTCAGTAACAGCTTTACAGCAAAACAGCAAAACTATTTATGTAGGTTTGCTTTCCACGTTAACGGTCTTTTTGTTGATGGACTATATTCCGGTATTGGCTTCATTTTCCCAGTGGGTCACTCCCCCCGTATCTTTATTTCTGGGGTTGATATTTGCATTAGTTTGCGGACAGGCCCATCCTAAATTCAATAAAAAGGTTTCTAAATATTTGTTGCAATATTCTGTAGTGGGATTGGGGTTCGGTATGAATCTTCAGGCTTCTCTGGCTTCCGGTAAGGAAGGAATGGAATTCACGATCATTTCTGTAATCGGTACAATGATTATAGGTATGTTTATAGGGCATAAACTTTTGAAGGTAGATCGTGATACGGCTTATCTTATCAGTTCGGGTACTGCAATTTGTGGGGGAAGCGCTATTGCTGCTGTGGGTCCTGTATTGAAAGCTAAAGATAGTGAGATGTCTGTGGCTTTGGCTACTATCTTTGTATTGAATGCCATCGCTTTGTTTATTTTTCCGGTGTTAGGCCATATGTTTGGGTTAGATCAACAACAGTTTGGTACTTGGGCAGCTATTGCTATTCATGATACGAGTTCTGTGGTGGGAGCAGGTGCGGCATACGGTGAAGAGGCGTTGAAAGTGGCGACAACAATCAAACTGACCCGTGCACTTTGGATTATTCCTTTGGCATTCGCTACTTCTTTTATTTTCAAGGGAAGCGGTAAGAAAGTAAGCATTCCTTGGTTTATCCTTTATTTTGTTGTGGCTATCGTTCTGAATACTTATGTGCTGGATGGTGTGCCTCAATTCGGGCAGGCTGTTTCCGGACTGGCACGTAAAGGATTGATTATTACCATGTTCTTTATTGGAGCTTCCTTGTCTATGGATGTATTGAAGCAAGTAGGTATGAAACCTCTGATTCAAGGTGTTGCTCTTTGGGCGGTGATCAGTCTTAGTTCATTGGCTTATATTCTACTTTTCTGATAGGGATTTATTAGAATATTAAAAAGTATGCGGATGATATGGATTGTCTGAAAAATCCTGTTATCCGCATGTTTTTTTATGAGAATATAATTTAGAAGTAATAGATGAGTAATAGTACAGCGTTTATCCCAATGACAGTGAGGAATCCTTTCCATACATAAGGCAGTATTTCTTTTCTGCGGGAGGAAAAAAATATGGCATAGAACATATTCACCACAATGTTGCTGATGATAGCTTGCATGATGCAGGCTCCTACGATAGTTGCTGGAATGCTTCCGCCTTGTAACAGGTTAAGTATGAAAGGGGTGATGTCACTTAATCCTGCTGCAATGGAGAGAATACTCAAACCTCCTGTTCCTGCATAAATTAATGTATAGTGAGTCAGAAATGTAAATACTACGAATAATAAAGCAAAGATCAGAGCGACTTTGAATTCCAGCGGATTACTTTCCGTTTCCGGTTCCTCAATAACTTCGCGCTCGCCTTTTATAGTATGCTTTTTATGGATGAATATGCCGATGCCGGCGGCGGTTGCAGACATGATGAGCAGATAGGGGTAGATATCCAGAAAGATGGAAGTGCTGAATATAAGGATCAAAATCATGAAACGCAAGAACATCATGCTGATAGCAAGCATCATGGCAGATACATATTCCGGTATTTCATGCGTTTGTATCCGTTTACATTTGCGGGCAAGGATGGAAATGGTAGCGGTGCTGCTATACAGACCACCGATAATACCCGAAACTAGAGTGCCTGATTCGCGGAAAACATATTGTTTCAGCAGGTAGGATAAATAGGAGATGCCCGATACGACTACAGTAGCCAGCCAAATGGTGTATGGAGTGAGATTGATACCCGGTATAAGAGGTTCCTTGGGTAACATGGGCAAAATGATACCGCTGATAGCCAGAAATTTTGCCAGTGTTATCATTTCATCATTTTGCATCCGTTGTACAAGTTCGGTAAAGGTGTGTTTCATTTCTGTGAAAAGAAGCACGGTGACTACCATCATGACATAAAACCAGGAAGGCTGTGTACTTATGATAGGAGCCATACAATAGGTGATAAGGGCGATGATGATTGTTGTCACTCCAAACACGTGGAACTGGGATTGCTTGACATAATAATTGATGCCCAGTAACATACCTAAAATTATTCCGCCTCCCATAAATAAATGCATTTCCTTAGGATCAAGTATATAGAGGAGATATCCCAAAATGCCGATAAAAGTAAAAGTCCGGTCTGTGCCGAAAAGCGTAGTTTCCCCTTCTCGTCTCAGACTGATTCTCCGTTGGGATAAACCGATGAGTAAAGAGAACAAGGTCACCAGAATGAAAGTAACCAATTGCTGGGGAAGGTAATCGTACAACTTTTCCATAAATCTGTCAAGATTAGGTTGATGTAATAGGTTTTCCTTTTAAACTGCATTGACTCCTCTGATGGATTCAAGTGGCTTTAAAACGCTTGCTTAAACTTGCTTTCTTCAAAAAGTCCTTTTAATTTATCATCACTTTTTATTTGGTTGATGATTGTGGACAGAACTCCTGCTTTAGGCAATTCTACCACAACGTCTGTTTTATATTTACCACCGCTCTGCCGGCTGTTTTCACAGATTACTTTTAAGTTAGCAGCCTCTTGCTGGGTAGCCATATGGATCAGATCTGAGAACTGTTCCCACTCTGCATTACCGAATTTTTTTTGAGACTTGGCAGCCATTTCTGCTTTTGCCTTGATCTGGTTAGTTATTGCGGTACGGGCTGTAATGATCGCCTTCTTTTTGGAGGCAGTGGCGTCACCGCTCTGAGCTGATGCCGAGGCACGGAAGAAGTCTGCATTTGTACTATATGTATTTCCGGTACAAGGAGTGCTTTGTGCCTGTGCCCATGTTGACATTCCAAGGACGAAGGCTAAAAAATAGATGAATTTATAATATTTCATAGTTGTAATTTTATCAATCTATTGCGAAGATAGAAGAATATTTGATAATATAAACAAGAAAAGGGAAAAAAAAGATTGAGCTTGCTTTATGAAATGATTATATTTGCAGAAATTAAATGAAAGGTTAGTATTCATGGAATCAACAACAAAACTCTATTCGTTAAATTACACAAACGCAAATACTTATTTATTTGCATTCGTGTTTATTGTAGGTAATGTGGTATTGCCGCAACTTTGTCATTTGGTGCATTTGGGTGGACCTGCTATGTTACCCATTTATTTCTTCACATTAATAGGTGCTTATAAATATGGATTCAAAGTGGGGATGTTGACGGCTGTTCTTTCTCCGCTTGCCAATAGCATCTTGTTTGGAATGCCTTCTGTGACCATACTTCCGGCTATATTGGTAAAGTCGGTATTGTTGGCGTTGGTGGCGGGATATATGGCAGATCGTTTCCGTAAGATTACGATTCCTGCATTGCTGGGGACTGTTATGGCATATCAGGTGGTGGGTACCTTGATAGAATGGGCTCTTGTCGGTGATTTCTATTTGGCGGCACAGGATTTCCGGATTGGAATTCCGGGCATGTTGCTCCAGATTTTTGGTGGCTATGCTTTGTTGAAAGCTATTGCAAAAAGATAAGTTGTAAACATTTGATGTTATGCTGCAAATTGTGAAACAGCCTGAAAATGGTGGCGCTGGCTATGTTCTGGTAGCTGTCATGGATGGAGATCCCGGTAAATGGATGACTTTGGTTTTTGATAAATCATTTAATAGTTAATAGATAAAATGACAGGCACATTATTATTTTTAGGATTAGGAATGCAGGAAATATTATTCATTGCATTGATTGTTCTTTTATTCTTTGGTGGGAAGAAGATACCCGAACTGATGAAGGGGTTGGGCAAAGGGGTTAAGAGTTTTAAGGAAGGGATGAACGGGGTGGAGGATGATATAGATGGAAAAGATAAGAAAGGGGAAACGAAAGAGTGACAAATGATGGAACAACAGCAGAAGATACTGACTTTTTGGGATCATCTGGAAGAACTGCGCCATGTCTTGTTCCGTATTGCAGTGGCTGTGGTATTTCTAATGTTGGTAGCATTCTTGTTTAAGGATGAGCTTTTTGCTATTGTTCTAGCGCCTAAGAATGCTGATTTCATTATTTATCGTTTTTTTTGCCGGATAGCTGATTTCATGGCTATGCCTTCATTATGTCCGGAAGTGTTTTATGTGAAAATGATCAATACCCAATTGGCGGCTCAATTCATTACTCATATGAGCGTGTCTTTTTATACGGGTTTTTTGCTGGCATCTCCTTATGTTATTTATCAGTTGTTCCGTTTTGTTTCGCCGGCTTTATACGAGAATGAAAAGAAATATTCTACCCGGATTGTAGGGTGGGGCTATTTTCTTTTTATGATGGGAGTTCTTTTGAATTATTTTTTGATTTTCCCTCTTACTTTCCGTTTTCTTGCTACCTATCAGGTCAGTATGGAAGTGGAGAACACGATTACTTTGTCCTCGTATATGGATACGTTGATGATGATGAGTCTGATGATGGGGATTGTTTTCGAGATCCCTGTCCTTTGTTGGCTTTTTGCCAAACTGGGATTTCTTACGGCTGATTTTATGAAGCGGTATCGTCGTCATGCTATTGTTATTATTCTGATAGTTGGAGCTGTTATCACTCCTACGTCAGATGTCTTTACATTGATGATGGTGTCTGTGCCTATGTATTTGCTTTACGAAGTCAGCATTTGGATTGTAAGTCGGACAGGGAAAAAACAGCAGGAAGAATCCTTGGAAGAAGTGCTTGAAAAATCATGAGATGATAATCCTTATAAGTATTATATCGTAAAAAAGGAAGACCTTCGTGACGGCCTTCCTTTTTTCCATTAGGATCCATACTTTATTAAATTTTCCAGCCAAAGGCTTCTGCTACGGCCGGAAACACAATCTTTCCGTTTACAATATTCAAGCCGTTTTTTAGTCCAGGATCGTTTTCGCAAGCTTTTTTCCAACCAAGATCTGCCAATCTGATGGCGTATGGCAGTGTAGCATTGGTTAATGCCAAGGTTGAAGTACATGGTACAGCTCCCGGAATATTGGCCACACAGTAATGGATGATACCGTCTACTTCGTAAATAGGTTCGGCATGAGTTGTGGGATGGGAGGTTTCAAAACATCCTCCTTGGTCAATGGCCACATCTACCAGTACAGTACCCTTTTTCATCAGTTTCAGCATAGGGCGTGTTATGAGGTGGGGAGCCTTTGCACCGGGGATAAGAACTGCACCGATTATCAAATCAGTTGTTGGCAGTTCTTTTTCTATATTGTGGCTGGACGAGAATAATGTTTTTACATTTTTAGGCATGAACTCACTCAACTGACGCAGGCGGGGTAATGAAATATCACAGATTGTGACATCAGCCCCTAATCCTGCAGCCATTAAAGCTGCATTGGTTCCTACAATGCCGCCGCCTAATACCAGCACTTTGGCTGGCTTGACACCGGGAACTCCACCTAGCAAGATGCCACGTCCTCCTTGAGGCTTCTCCAAAAAACGTGCTCCTTCCTGAGTGGACATTCGTCCCGCCACTTCACTCATGGGAATCAGCAGAGGCAGTCCTCCTTGTTTGTCTGTTACAGTTTCGTAAGCTAGGCATACTGAACCACTACGCATCATTGCCTCTGTTAATTCTTTGTCACAGGCAAAATGGAAGTATGTAAATACCAGTTGGTCCTTACGTACCAGATTATATTCACATTCGATGGGTTCCTTGACTTTTATAATCATTTCAGCGATGGCGTACACATCTTTTATAGTAGGAAGGATACGCGCTCCGACTTTCTCATACTCTTCGTCGGAAAATCCGCTGTTTATACCTGCGGTGTGTTGTATATACACCGTGTGACCTCTCTGTACCAACTCGTGTGCTCCTGCAGGGGTTAATGATACACGATTCTCGTTGTTTTTGATTTCTTTAGGAATTCCTACTATCATAATTGTCACATTTAAGGGGTTTGACTGCCTCAAAGATAACAAAATGTCAGAAAAGTAGGTTTTGTCCGGATATGTTTTTTTCGTAATAAATGTATGTTTAGCAACATTGTTTTAAGGGATATTCTGTTTTTTATTTGTAAGTTTGCGGAGAGATTCAAAATTTTTGTGATGAGTTCTCCATAAAATAAAGAAAATGACTTTACGAAATTATATAATCATAGTAGCTTTGGGCAGTATTTTCACTGTACGGGCACAGGAAGAACCGGCTGCTCCTGTATTCCGTCCTCCTTTTGATTTTCCGCTTACTCTGAGCGGTAATTTTGGTGAACTGCGTTCTAACCACTTTCATGGAGGAGTGGACTTTAAAACCCAGGGAGAGGTGGGAAAACCTATTCATTGCATTGCCGACGGATATGTGAGCCGTGTACTGGTTACTCCCGGCGGATATGGGCAGGCTATTTTTATTACTCATCCCAATGGATATACTTCAGTGTATGGGCATGTGTTGAAATTTGCTTCCGCAGTGGCAAAAGTAGTGGAGGAATATCAATATCGGCATGAAACTTTTGCTGTGGATTTGAAATTCGAACCTCATCAGGTCAGTTTCAAAGCTGGAGAAATCATTGCTTTAAGCGGTAATGAAGGGTATTCTTTCGGACCGCATCTGCATATGGAGATACGCCGTACGGATACTGGTGAATTGATAGATCCCTTACAGTTCTATACCGATAAAATTAAAGACACTACTCCGCCACGTGCGTCAATGATTATGCTTTATCCGCAGCGGGGCGCTGGAGTTGTGGAAGGCTCACAAAGAAAAAAATCCATATCTGTTGCTTCTTTGGGGCAACCGGTTTCTGCTTGGGGGAAAATAGCCGCTGGCATTAAGGCATACGACTATATGGATGGTACACATAATAATTATGGTGTGCGTTCCGTGGTACTCTATGTGGATACGACAGAAGTTTTTCGCAGTACGGTGGATGGCGTTTTGCCCGAAGAGAACCGGATGATTAATGCCTGGACAGACTATGAGGAGAATGTAAAGAGGCATAATTGGGTGATGCGCTCACAGATTCTTCCCGGAAATAGTTTGCGCATGTTACAAGCCAACGATGAAGGAGGGGTGATTACGATTGATGAAGAACGTGATTATCATTTTCGTTATGAATTAGCTGATTTATATGGTAATAAGTCGACTTATCGTTTCATTGTGCGTGGCCGTAGGCAGCCGATAGAGGAATATCATCCGCAAGTAAAACATTATTTGGCATGGAATAAAGGTAATGTGGTTCAGGAACCGGGTATGGAACTGGTTATCCCCCGAGGGATGTTGTATGAGGATGTGGCACTGAACTGTCAGGTGGTTAAAGATACAGCCGCAATTTCTTACGAGTACCAATTGCACGATGAGCCAGTAGCTTTGCAGGCTGGGTGCACGCTGATGATCGGGGTACGCCATCTTCCTGTAGAGGATACGTCGAAATATTATGTAGCCCGTAAGTGGGGAAAAAGGAAAGGTTCAGCAGGAGGAATTTATGAAAATGGTTGGATGAAGACTTCCATCCGTGAACTGGGAACCTATACCGTAGCTATAGATACTTTGTCTCCACGAGTGACCCCATTAAATAAGGCACAATGGAAGACAGGTAAGGTTCAGTTCAAAATAGGAGATGCGGAAACGGGTATCAAAGATTATAAGGTGAAGATAGACGGCGAATTTGCCTTGTTTGGTTTCAGTTCCAAAAATGCGAAATTGTGGATGAAGCATCCTGAACGGTTAAAAAAAGGAGTCGCCCATAAATTGGAATTGGTGGTGACAGATTATTGTGGAAATGAAACAAGAGAGGAATATGAATTTTGATGGTAAAATAAGTATTATACACAATTAAAAAGTTATATATTAATGAAGAATAAACTGATTTTAGGTGCTGCCTTTCTGTTGGCAGCGATAACGGAGAGTTTGGCGTGCACTAACCTGATTGTAGGTAAGGGAGCCTCGGTGGATGGTTCTGTTATCGTTTCTTATTCCGCTGATTCATACGGAATGTTTGGCGAGTTGTATCACTATCCTGCCGGTATGCATGAAAAAGGAACCATGCGTGATATCTATGATTGGGATTCGGGCAAATATTTAGGGCAAATAAAAGAAGCGCGTCAAACCTATAATGTGGTAGGTAATATGAATGAATTTCAGGTAACCATAGGTGAAACTACTTTTGGTGGACGGGAGGAATTGGTTGATTCTACCGGTATTATGGATTATGGAAGTTTGATTTATGTAGCTCTCCAGCGTTCTCGTACAGCCAAAGAAGCCATACAGGTAATGACGGATTTAGTAAAAGAATATGGTTATTATAGCAGTGGCGAATCATTCAGTATCGCTGATCCCAATGAAGTCTGGATTTTGGAGATGATCGGTAAGGGTCCCGGTGTGAAAGGTGCTGTATGGGTAGCAGTCCGTATACCGGATGATTGTATTGCCGCACATGCTAATCAGAGCCGGATTCATCAGTTCAATATGAATGACAAGGATAATTGTCTTTACTCTCCGGATGTGATTTCTTTCGCTCGTGAAAAAGGCTATTTTGACGGTATGAATAAAGATTTCAGTTTCTCGGCGGCATATAATCCTTTAGATTTTGGTGGTGTACGGTTCTGTGAAGCGCGTGTATGGAGTTTCTATAATATGTTCAATAAGTCGGTGGGAGATACCTATCTTCCTTATATCCAGGGGGACAGCAAAGAACCGATGCCTCTTTATATCAAGCCTTCCCGTAAACTTTCAGTACGTGATGTACAAGCGGCTATGCGCGATCACTATGAGGGTACTCCACTGGATATTACTAATGATCCCGGTGCAGGTCCGTTTAAAACTCCTTATCGTCTGTCGCCCTTGAGTTTTAAAGTAGGAGATCAGGAATATTTCAATGAACGTCCCATTTCGACTCAGCAAACGGCTTTCACTTTTGTGGCACAGATGCGTGCTAACCTGCCCGATGCAATAGGGGGAGTATTATGGTTTGGGACAGATGATGCTAATATGACAGTGTTTGCTCCTGTATATTGTTGTTCGGATCGTATTCCTGATTGTTATAGCGGTAAAGAAGCCGACTGTGTAACTTTTTCATGGGATTCTGCATTCTGGATTTATAATTGGGTGGCCGATATGATTCGTCCACGTTATAGCCTGATGATTGATGATATGCGTGCCGTTCAAAATAATTTGGAAGATACTTATGCGAATGCACAGGCTGGCATTGAATCTTCTGCCATGAGTTTATATGAGAAAGATCCTGTAAAAGCAAAAGAATTCTTGACTAACTATAGTTGCATGACAGCCGAATCGGCAATAGACAGCTGGAAGAAGTTGGGTGAATTTTTGATTGTGAAGTATAATGATGGTGCTGTGAAAAAGATGGCAAAAGATGGAACTATACTTCGCCCTGAAACCGGTCATTGTGCTCCTTTGGTACGTCCGGGATATCCCAAAGAATTTTTGGAAGAACTGGTAAAGGCCACCGGTGAACGCTATAAGATGAAATAGGATATATTTTTGTATGTTCTGAAAGTCTGATTAATTAGTGGAGGGGCAGGTTATGATCCTGCTCCTGTGCATAATAAGATAGTTTTTTAGATTGTATTCAGGATGCCTGGGAACTTTTCTGACTGTTATATAGTAGTGTTTTTTTACCTTGTATGGTCTTCTGCTTTTTTATGACAGATTATTTTAGGGGGATAATCCTTTATATCTCTAATTTTCTTCTTTCAAATTTCTAGGATTTTTAATTTAATTCTTTTACATTTGTCAAGACGTAAAAATCGGATGTAATTATAAACCTTATAAATAACAAAAAATTATGGAAAATGAAGAATTGATAAAGCAAGTGACAGAGAAAGCAGAGAAATGGTTAACACCTGCTTATGATGCCGAAACACAGGCTGAAATTAAGAAAATGTTGGCGAATCCCGATAAGACTGATTTGATTGAAGCATTTTATAAAGATTTGGAGTTTGGGACAGGTGGTTTGCGTGGTATTATGGGCGTGGGCAGTAACCGTATGAATATTTATACGGTAGGTGCTGCTACTCAAGGTTTGTCCAATTATCTAAATAAAAATTTTAAAGATCTCGATCAGATATCTGTTGTGGTAGGTCATGATTGCCGTAACAACAGCCGTTTGTTTGCGGAAATTTCTGCCAATATCTTTTCTGCGAACGGTATTAAAGTATATTTGTTTGAAGATATGCGTCCTACTCCTGAAATGTCATTTGCTATCCGTCATTTCGGTTGCCAGAGCGGTATCAATATTACTGCCTCTCATAATCCGAGAGAATACAATGGTTACAAGGCTTATTGGGATGATGGTGCACAAGTATTGGCTCCGCACGATAAAGGTATCATTGATGAGGTGAACAAGATTTCATCGGCTACTGACATCAAGTTTGAAGGTAACAAGGATCTGATTCAGATTGTGGGCGAAGAGGTAGACAGCGTCTATTTGAATAAAGTGAAAACAATTTCTATTGATCCTGAAGTGATCAAGCGTCAGAAGGATTTGAAAATTGTGTATACTCCGATTCATGGTACAGGTATGATGTTGATTCCGCGTGCATTGAAGCAATGGGGATTTGAAAATGTACATACCGTGCCTGAACAAATGGTGAAGAGTGGCGATTTTCCGACTGTTATTTCTCCGAATCCGGAAAATGC
>OIEE01000595.1_pt1 | contig 11604 bp, 13 predicted proteins | sample 1581701 | NCBI WGS metagenome assembly OIEE01 (sample SAMN01760976, study PRJEB22395) | human gut metagenome | reverse complement strand
GATATGCCATACTTGTTCGTGAAGAGTTCAGTTGCCTTGAATTTCACATGAACAGGGACACGATCAACTGGATTCTGAAAAAACTGAATACAGGAGGTCGAACATGGAGCATTTACCAAAGAAAATCCATCACAACGGCATCAGCTATACGCTGGTGGGAGACTACTATATCCCCGATCTAAAGTTGTCGGAGGAAATCCGCCCCATCGGGCGGTGGGGTCGGATACACAAGGCGTTTCTGCAAGAACACCGTCCCGGCCAGTACAATGAACTGCTTCTGTCGGGAAAACTCTGGACGTATCTTGCCGATCTGAACGAGCAGGCCGATGACCGACTGGCGTGTATCATCTCGCAGATGCAGGCTGCGGAGGGCGTCACCGAGGAACTGAAAGCCCGTGACCAGCTTGCATGGGTCGGGGGCATGAACAGCATCCGCAGCCGGGCAGAGGAAATCATCCTGTCTGAGATGATTTTTGTCTGAGGGAGGTGGGTGTATGATTCTGGAAGAAATGTATAACGGCAGATTTTATCCCTGTGAAACGGTGGTCGCTGATTCACCGAGGTTCAAGCAGGCAGTCAAAGCCAGTGCCGCCCTGATGGACACTTTATCTGAGCGTCTGAGCAAAGAGGACTATGCACTGGTTGAAGAACTGCGGGAGCAGGTGGCAATCGCTCAATGTGAGGAAAACGAAAGCCACTTCAAATACGGCTTTTCGGCGGGGCTGCTTGTCCAGCAGGAAGCCCATGCGCAGATGTCGCAGAAAAACAAAGAATAGCATCTTCAATAGTGGCTGTTCCCAAACTGGGAACAACCACCACAACAGAATACAGCTTCATGAAAGCCATTTGCCAATCAACCGGCGGATGGCTTTTTTGCCGCTCCCGGATATGGAAATTTTACTTCCGCTTACGTCTGGCCTTGCGGTTGGGCGGGATGGGGCTGGCCTTTCCTCTCATATTGTTGGGGTTTTTGAGCTGCTTGGACAGGCTCAGTATCCGCAGGAACGCCGAGAAATCCTCCGAGGAAATCTTCTCAAAGGGTATCTGCAACTTATCGCAGAACTCGTGGATCAGCATCTCTATATCGCTGCCCTGTCCTATGGCCTGCTCAAATTTTTCCTTTACATCATCCAGCGTGGGCTGCGGGTCGGCGGTGGTCTTGTCCTTGCGGTGTGCTTCCCGGATGTCCCGGACGATGCTGTCCAGATCATCGTGCATGACATGGCTGTAAAAATCGCTTTCCTGCACCTGCCCCAGTTCCAGCGTCCGCATATAGAGGTCATCTTCTCCGGGCGCATATTTGCTCATGACGGTCTGCCGGGTGGCCTCCAACACCAGATTCATCTGCTCCACCCGCATATTGGCAATCTGGTCGATGCAGATTTCCATATCTATCATCAGCCGCCGGAAATTCGGGTGGGTAGCCAGTTCGCAGAGAAGCCGGTTGTTGATTTTGCCGCTGCTCAAAAGTTCCACCATATCATCACTCAGATGCAGAGATTGAAGTTCTGTGTTTGGGTGATTTTTATTTTCCGTCAGCCCCATCAGATAGTCGGTGGACACGCCGTAAAAGTCCGCCAGCGTTGCAATCGCAAACGGGCTGATGTCCTTGTAGTCATCGGTTTCGTATTTTCCCAGCGCGGATTTAGACAGGCCGGTCTGCTCCGCCAGTTGTTCCAGCGTCAGGTGCTTGTCCACCACCCGCAGGTCTTTGAGCCGCTCCGGGATTGTCAGCTTTGCGTACATCCAAAGCCCCCTCTCTCGTTATCGTTTTTCAGTGATTACACTCATTATAGCACGATTCCATAAGCGTGGAAATATGCGGATTTCGGGCGTTTTTCCGACGTTTTGGATATACGGGAAAGGGCCTATTTTTTCGGTAGACTGGTTCTTGTAGACAGGCACAGAACCTTGAAAATCGAATGACCGGCTGCAAGGGGTATGGCCTCCGGGGAAGTGACGCCAGGACAGAAATCGAGCGCACCAAAGAGGCCGATACGCCGGGAGAAATTCCGGGCAGGAGCGGCTTGCAGGCAGACCGGCGGACAGGAAACAAGTTTATCATGCGGGGCGCATGGCCCCGCAGCAAAGAAATGGAGGAAATCATTATGACACTGAGTATGAAAGAAAAGAAGATTCTCTACGCTTACGGCTGTCCCAGCCACCACAATACGGTGACACGGCTGAAATGGCTGACGGCCCTGACGGTTGACCCGGAGGCCAAACGCCGGATGCTGGGGCTGGCCCGGAAGGTGGAGACAGAGGTGGATGAAAGCTGGTACGAGGATTTTTACCACCATCTGCGGATGGAGATGGACGAGTACCGCCGCCTCAAGCGCAGCCTGCGTGTGCTGAAATCTTACACTGATTATGAGGAGGATCTGTATGAGGAAGCTGTCTAAGTATGAGAAAGAAACCATCATCAACTGGAACGAGGCGGAGAACCTTGCCAGTGTCTACACCTTCAACGCCAGTTTGAAGCGCAGGCTGGCTGATTTCAGCCGGAAATACCCTCTGCTGTGCCGGTTGGAGCGCAGCACGCCGGAGGGCAGCGTGACCTATGTGCTGGACAAGTCCCGACTGTCGATCCGGCTTGTGCCGCCGTACAGCGAAGAACGGAAAGCCGCCGCCAGCGCCTACGCCAAAGAGCATGGATTTCAGGTGGTGACGGCAGAAGAAAAAATCGCCTGAAATCGGGGCGTTTACGGAAAAAATAGCGGGTCTGCACCCGCTGTTTTGACCGGCAATCCCCGCAGGCGTATTCCGTATCCACTTCCCGCCTATGGGCGCAAATGTGCGGATACGGAGCCGGTGAAACTGGCAAACACCGCTTCTGCGGTGAAAGCCAGCTTCGCCGGTGCGGGAGTACAGAGGGCAGCCAGCCCTTTGTGCCGGGGTGCGGGAGCGGCAGCGCACTGCTGGGGTCAAGGGGCAACGCCCATTGGCGGGTTGAGGGCAGCCGCCCCATCGGGTCAAGGGCGAAGCGCCTTGCCCAGGGAGAGTTGATGCCTGCGTCAACTCGTACTGGGTATTACCTGACGCAAAATTCGCAGGATTTGCGGCTTCGCCGCCCCTTCCCCGGCCCCAGAACATCTTCGCAGGAAGGAGGAAATCTGTTTGAAACTGACACGACACAATGGACGCTCCGGCAAGCATGGCACCTATAATCCCCGCCACAATGACCGCCGGTTCGATGTGGAGAACAGCGAACACATTGACGCAGAACGGGCAAGGCAAAATGTCTACTGGGACTGCTACCGGGGCTTTACGACACACGAGTTCCGGGAGAACCCGGAGCAGCCGGATTTCAGCTTTGAGGAAATCGAGCGGATGTACTACTACGAGCATTACGGCGGCCATGTGGAGGCCCAGAACGCCCGGAATGAGAAAACCCGGCACACGGAGCGCAACCGCACCGTGGAGGACTTGCTGAAAAACAACAAGACCTGCCCGGAGGAAAGCATCTACCAGATCGGCACGATGGGAGAATCCGTCCCGCCGGATACGCTCTTTTCCATTGTCAATGAATTTTATGAGGAATTTGAGCGCCGCTTCGGTTCCCATATCCACATCTTAGACTGGGCGCTCCATCTGGACGAGGGGACGCCCCACATCCATGAGCGGCACGTCTTTGACTGCGAGAACCGCTACGGGGAACTGTGCCCCCAGCAGGAAAAGGCGCTGGAAGAACTGGGCATCCCTCTCCCCAACCCGGAAAAGCCCAAAGGCCGGAACAACAACCGCAAGCAGACCTTTGATGCGGTCTGCCGGACGATCCTGTTTGACATCGCCAGACGGCATGGGCTGCATCTGGATCAGGAGCCGTCCTACGGCGGGCGGGATTATCTGGAAAAACAGGATTATATCCTGATGAAGCAGAGAGAGCAACTGGCGGCGCAGGAGCAGAAGCTGGAAGAACTGACGCTCAAAATCGAGGACGTGGAGACGCTGTTAGATGATGTTTCCGATGCGGCCTATGACAAGGCGGTGGAGGTCGTGACCGATACCGTCCGGCAGGAGACACACAAGGAAGATATTCGTCTGGTGGAGGAATCCAAAAAGTGGGTGCTGTCGCCGGAACGGAAAGCCCCGAAAAAGGAGCGTGAGTACGCCGCCGTCCGTCTGGATGGGGTCATTAACAAGATTAAAAATGTTATGCAGACTGCTCTGGCGAAAATCCAGCGGACGCTGATGCAGCCGGAGGTCAAGCAGGCCGGAAAGGAGCAGGTCAAGAAGAAAGCCAAAGAATCGATCAAGGATATTATGGCAAGAGCGAAGGCTGACGCTGACCGGGATAACCGGGAGCGTTGGGAACGGGAGGGGCGGATTGCCCCTACAAAGAAGCAAGATATGGAGTTGTAAGGCATCTGATTTTCTGCGGAAACCGGGTGACTTTTCTCTGTCTGGAGGTGAGAAAATCGAATGTGTTTGAAGCGGTGAAGCAGGCTGTCCCCACAAGGCAGGCTGCGGAATCTTACGGGATACAGGTCGGCAGGAACGGGATGGCCTGCTGTCCCTTCCATAATGACAAACATCCCAGCATGAAAGTTGACCGCCGGTTCCACTGTTTCGGCTGTCAGGCGGACGGGGATGTGATCGACTTTACCGCCCGTCTGTTTGGGCTGAACAAGAAAGATGCGGCCTTGAAGCTGGCGGAGGATTTCTCGGTCAGCTATGACGCCAAAGGCCATGACCCGCCCCGCAGGAGGCCGGTCAGACGGAAAATCAGCGAGGAACTGCGTTATCGGCAGGCGGAGCAGAAATGTTTCCGGGTGCTGTGCGATTACCTGCATCTGCTGGAACGCTGGGAGAAGGAATACGCCCCGCAGACGCCTGAGGAAGCATGGAACCCGCTGTTTGTGGAGGCCCTGCAAAAGAAACCGTACACGGAGTATCTGTTGGATATTCTGCTGTCCGGCAGTATGGAGGAACGGGCCTGCGTGGTCGCTGAATACGGAAAAGAGGTGAGGAAGATTGAGCAGCGAATATCAGAGTTTACCGCCAGCCACCCGGCAGGCCGCCATGAGCGCAGCCGAAGCCTTAACGCCGGAGCAGAGCGTTGACGAGGTGCGGGAAAGCCTCTCCGTCACGGAAAAAGGCCAGCCCGCCAACACCATCGGCAACTGCCAGACAGTGTTCTGCCATGACCCTCTCCTGCGGGACGCCATCCGGCTGAACCTCCTGACTGACCGGGTGGACATCGTGCGGGACTTGGGCTGGCGCAGGAACACCAGCGCCCTGACGGATACGGATGTGAAGTATCTGCTTCTCTATTTTGAGCAGAACTACGGCCTGACCAGCGAGAAGAAAATGACGGCGGCGCTCTCCATCGTGGCGAATGAGAACTGTTACCATCCTATCCAGGACGTGCTGAACGGCCTTGTGTGGGACGGGACGCCCCGCATCCGTTCCTGTCTCCATCACTTCTTAGGTGCGGAGGTCAGCGACTATGTGGAGGAAATGTTAAAACACTTCCTGCTGGGGGCTATCCGGCGGGTGTTTTTCCCCGGCTCCAAATATGAGGAAATGCTCTGTCTGGTGGGCGGACAGGGGGCTGGCAAGTCCAGCTTCTTCCGCCTGCTGGCAATCCGTGACGAGTGGTTTAGTGACGATCTGAAAAAGCTGGACGATGACCGGGTGTTTTTGAAACTGCAAGGCCATTGGATCATCGAGATGTCGGAGATGCTGGCCACCAGCAGCGCCAAAAGCATTGAGGAAATCCGCTCGTTCATCAGCCGCCAGAAGGAAACCTACCGCACACCCTATGAGGCCCAGCCCAAAGACCGGCTGCGGCAGTGCGTGTTCGGCGGTTCTTCCAACACGCTGGACTTCCTGCCCCTTGACCGGGCCGGGAACCGGCGTTTCCTGCCGATTATGATTTACCCGGAGAATGCGGAGGTTCACATTTTGGAGGACGAGGACGCTTCCAGAGCCTATCTGCTGCAGGTCTGGGCGGAGGCCATGACGGTTTACCGCAGCGGCCACTATTCCATGAAATTCAGTAAGTCCATCCAGCGGCAGCTTGTGGAGGTGCAGAAGGATTTCATGCCGGAGGACACGGAGGCCGGGCAGATACAGGGCTTTCTGGAACATTACACCGGCAGCATGGTCTGTTCCAAACAGCTTTTCAAGGAGGCACTGGGGCACACCTATGACGAGCCGAAGCGGTGGCAGCTTCACAATATCAACGAGATCATGAACACCGTGGTGACAGGCTGGAAGCCATTCTCCAATCCGAGGATGTTCGCCGGATACGGCAGGCAGAAGGGGTGGGAACGGGACGTTTCCGGCAACGAACTGCCCGGCAACGAAGATGAATTTGTGGAACTGAGCGAGGAAGAATGCCGCCAGTTGGAGCTTCCGAAGGAGTGGATCGCCTGAAAACGGCGGTCTGTTGCCGGGATGGTTGCCGCTTGCTTGCCGGGTTCGTTGCCGGGGATTCCCCTGTCTGGATACGGGAAAAGCCAGTAAATAAGGGATATTTTAATATTTATCTTTATCTCCGGCAACGAAAGCAACGAGATTTTTCAAGAAAATTCACAAAGTAAGATTTACAGGCCAGACGGTAGTTTACAGGTTTTCAGAGGTTCGTTGCCGGACTTCGTTGCCGGTGCTGCCGTCCGGCCTGTCTCTCTATGGAGGTAGCCTATGGAAAAAAGCAAAAATCAGAAGAATAAAGTCCGTTTTGTGGTGGTGCGGGAGTTCTCCGGGGAGAAGTCCATGCGGGAAGCCTTTGAGCAGCTCATTGAGCGCCAGACCTGCGAACACTTCGAGGAATGGCGTCAGCAGCGGGAAATGGCAGAAAAAGCTGCGTAAAAACGGTTGATTCAGGGACAGGGACATGGTACTATAATGGTATCGTGTCCCTGTTCATAGAAGGAGAACGCTATGAGCAGGAAAAAACAAGTCTATGAAAAAATCACCGCTCTCTACTGCCGTATCTCTCTGGATGACGGCGGCGACAATGAGAGTATGAGCATCAGCAACCAGAAACTCATGCTCCGGGACTTCGCGGAAAAGCATGGGATGTTCCAGTATGAGTATTATGTGGATGACGGCTATACGGGCCGCAACTTCAACCGCCCCTCGTTCCAGCGCATGATCGCTGACATTGAGGCGGGGAAAATCGGCTGCGTCATCACGAAAGACCTATCGAGGCTTGGCAGGAATTATATCGAAGCTGGAAGCTATATCGAAATCTTTTTCCCCAAACACAATGTGCGCTATATCGCCGTCACGGACGGCGTGGACAGCCTGACCCGTCAGGAAATGGACATCACGCCCTTTAAGAATATCCTGAACGATATGTACAGCCGGGATATTTCCAAAAAGGTGCTGGCGGGACGCATGACCCGTTCCCGGCAGGGAAAGTTCTGCGGCGGGCAACCGCCTCTTGGCCTGATGCGTGACCCGGAGGACAAAGGGCATCTCATTCTTGACCCGGAAACAGCGCCGGTGATCCGAAAAATCTATGATCTGGCACTGGACGGCTGGGGCTGTATGCGGATCGCAAAGCAGCTCATGGAGGATAAAATCCCCATTACCAGAGTAAAAAGCAATACAGAATGTGACGTGAACTACTATTCATGGGGGAGCGCAAGGATCAGCCATATCCTGCGGAATCCTTTTTATAAGGGTGCACATCTTGTCTGCCGGACACACCAGAAAGGCATCCGCTCCAATACTTATGACATTATCCCCCGTGAGGAATGGGAGGTCATTGAGGGCTGCCATGAGGCGATTGTGACGCCGGAGGAATGGGAACAGGTGCAGGACATCATTGACCGCAGGCCAACCATTATGAAAGGCAACGCCTGCCCCTTCTATAACCTGTTCCACGGGCTTGTCTACTGCGCCACCTGCGGGAAGTCCATGCAGGTGCGGTATGAAAAGGTCGGCAGAACCGGGAAGAACCGTTTTACCGGCGAGATGCGGGAGCCGATTGACAGGGCATACTATATCTGCCAGACCTACAACCGGCTGGGCAAGAACGCCTGTACCAGCCACAAGATTGAGGCAAGGGATTTGTACAATCTGGTGCTGAAGGATATACAGGAATTGGCGGAGCAGGCCATGAAGGACGCCGATGTGTTCTACCAGCGGCTCAGCAGCCGGATGGAGCGCCGGTATCTGGTGGACGCTTCTCAGACAGAGAAGGAACGGAAACGGCTGGAAGCCCGGAATCAGGAAATTGACGGTATGTTTTTGAGCCTGTACACCGATAAGGCCAAAGGCGTCCTGACCGAACAGCGGTTTATGAAGCTGACGGCGGCGCTGGAACAGGAGCAGGAAGCCAACCAGAAGCGCCTGCACGATCTGGCGGTGATGCAGAGCCGGGCGGACGCACAGGAAAGCGAAGTCCGAACCTTTATCAAGGAAATCCGGCGCTATGCCGCCATTAAGGAACTGGACGAGTCCGTACTGAACCGTCTTATCAGCAAAATCCTGATTGGCGAGGTCAAAAAGGTGGACGGCCAGAAGGTGCAGGAAGTCAGAATTGTTTATAACTTTGTCGGGGAAATCCCCAATATTACTGTATAACAGCAAGAAAGCCCCTCCCATAGGCGGAGGGGCTTTCTTGCTGCTGCACTAAAAGATGAATCGAGTTATGCTTGTTGGCCGGAAATATAAATGTACGCATCCTCCAATGTGGGTTCCACGGAAACGCACTCTATATTCGGCATTTTTTCGCTGATCAGTCTTATCTGTACACCATCTTCCGATAATTGTTTAGATGAGATATGATATTTTTTTTCAATTTCTCGTGCCTGTACTTCATCACGAAGCCGACAAATCCAAACGTGTCCTTTGGCCGTTCTAACCAATTCTTTCATACTTCCAGCATATAGGAACTGGCCTTTTTTCATAACGGCAAGCTGATTACAAACCGCTGCCAGATCCTCTACTACATGAGTGGAGAAAAGAACTGTTCGGTTTTCTGAAAAATCAACTAACAAATTTCGGATGCGAATTCGTTCTTCTGGATCAAGCCCTGTTGTCGGTTCATCCACAATCAGAAATTTCGGTTCGTTTAAAAGCGCCTGTACTAAACCAACTCTCCGCTTCATTCCGCCGGAAAGTTGTTTCATTTTCTTCTTCCGGTGTTCAGTCAGGCTGGTTTTTTCAAGGTAATACTGGATACGCTTACGGCATTCCTCTTTCGGTACACCAGCAAGATCCCCCATATATTCCAGACATTCCTGAACCGTCAGTCCGGGGTACAAGTCAATTTCCTGCGGAAGATAGCCAATCCTGTGCTGGATTTTCGGGTAATTTCCTTCACAATAAAGAATTCCGTCCATACTTACCGTACCACTGGTCGGGGTAAGGACAGTGGTAAGAACTCTCATTAAAGTAGTTTTTCCGGCCCCGTTTTCTCCCAGGAGTCCAAAAACTCCATTCGGTATTTCCAGATCGGCATGGTTAATCGCAGTTACTTTATTTTTAAATGTTACTGTCAGATCATTGATTTTAATACTCATATCGTTCAACCTCTTTTCTTGATTATTTTCGGCATCAAAAGTGTCATCAATACGCATAACAGCAGACACAGGGCTTTGCCGCACAGCCATCCAAAATCCCGGCTGTCCATGACATTGCGGAAAGCATAAGAAAACAGATTCCAGTTGCCCAACACATTTTCACCCAAAGTAGAATTTGTGACGAGCCAAAGGACAATGCCGCACCCGATACCCACCCACATATTTCGGAACAGGCAGGCCAGAAGATTTGATAGGATGCCCCAAAACCACAGAGTTACCACCATTGCTGCTAAAAACAGGAAAAACATCTGTAGTTCCGTTTCTGTGCTTTGTCCGGCTTTATAAAGGGACTGCGGATGCTGAAAACTATAAAACATACCGTAGCCAATAGCACTCAATGCAAAAAGAACAATCTCCTGTACCAACATCCGTATTCCCATGGAAGCAAGACGTTTTTTCATGGGATATAAGCGGTGTATTTCTGACCGTTTTGAAGTGATTTCCTGTGTATATGTGTCCGCACAGAAAACCATAGCAAGTATAGCCATAGGAGCTTCCATAGCAATGCCAATTTCATAAGAAAAACTGATACCACGGATCAGACTTAATATCACAACAAAGCAAAAAGCGTATGCCAGCTTATATGCCGGAAGGCTGATCTTTCTTTCTGTCATTATCATATTCTTCGCCTCCTCCAAAGCTGTATTCCAATGAGAACGATGACTGCGGAAACAATCAGCAGACAAATCTGGTTTACCATTGCCAGCGGCGGCGGAGTTACATCAAAAAACATTCCCGGAAAACGAACCATAATCGCTAATGGCCGCCCGTAATATCCGTAAACGCCTTCTGCATTTCGGCTTCCCATATTGGAGTAAATCATATACAGGAATAAAAGGGGAACCGCAGGAAGTGGATTCTTAAATAAAAGTGCTACGATAGTATACACACATACAATCATCAGCATATTCGGCAGAATATACTGGCAGGTTACCAGAAGAAAATCAGTCAATCGTATCTCAAAACCATTACCGCTGGTACAAATCATGCAGGCCGCCCAGAATGCCAGATTTAATATTCCGAGGATCAAAAGGCAGATCAGGAACCCTCCTGCAACTTTTCCAATGATGTACTGCGTGGCACTGATAGGTTTTGTATGAAGCAGTTCATAGGTATTCTTTCTCATGTCCTGCATAAAGAGAACGGCAAGCAGAATCGTTGCTGTAAAACCCATAAACAGCCCTGTAAAATCTGCAAATTTTCTGGAAAAGTACCAGGAAAATGGATGTTCTTCCAGTTCTTCTTTGATATAAGCATTGATTTCATCCATTGTGCCTTTACGGTAAGCCGTATCTTCCCATGTATATTCTGCATTATAGTATCCGTACTCATCTTCCAGATAACGGCAGGCTTCGTTAATCTCCATCCCACTCATTTTCTGAATAACACTGGATGCCTCGTCATTGCTCATGCCAAAGTCCGAAACCAGACTTTCCTCAATAACATTTTCCCAAAGTTCTCTGTGTTCTTCCGCGTTTACAGGAATATATCCCTCAAAAACCTCACCTTCGTGAACCGTTTCCGGATACTCATTTTCTAGTTCCTCTTCTGACGTGATGTAATGGATGTTCAGATAAGGATTTAACTGCTGAAAGACACCAAACATCACAACGACAATGGCAATCCAGAATAAGGGCCTTTTCAGGTAATTTAGAAATTCCCGCCGTATAATTGCTTTCATAAGCGTCACCTCTTTCTTTTTGTTATTCTCATTGTAAATGCAAAATAACAACAAAAAGACAATGGCAGAAAAAAAACGGATCGCTTATGCGATCCGGTGAAATATAGCGGTCACAATGGCCCCGCCTGATTTTTCATTATCTAACAGCAGTTTTCCTCCATGCTTCTCACAGTACAGCCGGGCAAGATACATCCCCATTCCTGTGTGCGTCAGGCTGTCTTTAATGTTTTTTTGATGAAAGGCGCTGGTTACTTTTTCTGCATCCTCTAAAAATCCATTTCCATCATCTTGTACGGAAATCGTCAGCAGTTCGGAAGTCAGAGATACTTTTATATCAATCTGCTCTCTGGAATATCGGATGGCGTTGGATAATAAATTTTC
>OIEE01000588.1_pt1 | contig 11692 bp, 13 predicted proteins | sample 1581701 | NCBI WGS metagenome assembly OIEE01 (sample SAMN01760976, study PRJEB22395) | human gut metagenome | reverse complement strand
GTTTGACTGCGTTAAAATAAATAATATGGTTGTTTCGATGTATTGTAATGAAAAGAGTACGCAGCTTATATATATAATTCGCATGTTTAGGGAGAGGGGATGGATTGTGTGCCTGGATGGTGTCAGATATCCGGATGGATTTGAGATGGTGAAAAAGATGGATGTTGATTATATTCAGGGCAGAGAACTTATGAAGTTTGTACCCGAGGACAAAATCAGAGAATTCCTCTTAAAGAAAGGAGGAATTTTAGGTGATATATAATGCATATTTTGAAATGGCTACAGCTGTGATGCTTTTTATTTTAATCATAGTATCAATATCAATTACACCTCGAGAACGGTTTTTCCCAGGTTGCTCTTCGTCATGTGCTATAGAATTTAATATTATTATTTGCCATCCATAAATAGTGGCTTCGCATACTAACTTACAATAACTTAGTAGATTGTTGTTTTTCAATAAATCAAGATTATCATGGTTACCAAGACTCCAGTATGTAGGAATATTAGTGCTGGAAAATAATCTATCTGCAAAAATATAAGATGAGAAACTCCCATCATTGGAAATGTCTCCTGATACTAATATGGCATCAATATCCTGCATTTTTTTAATCATATCAATTGCGATAATGAACTTCTCACGAGTATCTTCTCCCCATATAGTGGAGCCGTCTTGTGTAAGATGCAAATCAGACATATGGATTATTCGCATATAGAAATCATTTAGTATTAATACTATTCAGGTCTTTTGTTATTATTAAAGTAGCATTCTTTATTCCATTCATGTTCAATTGTATTTGATTAAAGTTTTGAAAATCATGTATGGAATCTTTGGTGGTTTCAACCAACGTATTAAGTGATCTAATTTCTTTGATATAGTAATATTTGCTTAAACCTCTAATATTGTTTACCTGTTCATCTTCTTCTTCATAATTCATAACAGAATAGCTAAACACATGCTTTTTTATGCCTTGCATTGTTTCAGTAAGTGTGTTATATCCTCCTGAACAAACAACACAGTCAGCGGAAGCATGAAGAAGATAAAGGTCTTTAATCCACTTATGAAAAGTTACATTTTTAATCGTATAATTATGAACATCGCCAAAAGGCCATAAGATGGAACTATAATATCCAAATATAATATCTACTTTCCAATCTTTAAGCCTATTATCCCTAGATAATTCAATACATTTATTAATAAACTCTTCACCTTTCTTTCCACCTCCTGCAGAACATACCATCCATTTTTGATTAGAAGGACTTAAATAGTTATTGCGTACAATTTTAATGTCATTGTCAGAAACTGAATATGTTACGAAGCCTATATAAGAAATCATTTCTTTTATTTTAACAGGTAACCATAAATATTGTTCCATAGGTGTAATAGCAGGATCACTTGCAATAAGAATTCTAGTATAGTACTTAGCTAATATATCAATATTTCTTACCGAAAAGACGTCTTCATGAACAAGTCTTTCACCACCAATTTCACTTCTAAGGATAAAATATTTAAGACAATTTGCCTTAGTAATTATATTCGCAAGTTCACATCTTTTGCCATATGGTAAATAGTCTGTTACAAAGGCATCAGGGTCAAATTCATTGAATATTTTATCGATAATATTAATGCGAATGTTATTTGTCTGCTCATTTCTACAAAGTTAGGAATAAGAGCATATTCAATACCATCAGGAATAATATTAGGAAGGGCCTTGTGTCCCGAAACAACCAGAACTTTACAATAGTTAGACAATCCTAAGGCAATTTTTATCAATCGCATTAGATGGCCGAGACCTGTGCCATCATACGCAAAAAACATAATCTTCTTCATGGAGACAACACTATAATTTTAGGATTCGATCTATTGCTGTCATATTCCCAGGAGTAAAAACATTTCTTTTATAAGTTCTTTCCATCATACTACTAATAATATTTGCAAATACATCTGGTTCAATTGATATCTCTACGGTTCTGATATATTCTAAATTAAGTGCATCAATGTTTTGTTTCTGCTCTGATTTTCTATACTGACAGCCAGATAATAATGATATTGACGGTATACCTAAATAAGCCAGCTCACTTAAAGTATTCCGGCCTGATCTAGTTATAATTAATCCTGCATTTGAGTAATAGTCTTCAGCATTAAGTATCTGATTATGAAGAATTACATTATCTTCTATTTTGATACTTATTAATGCATCATAAATATTTTTCGATGAACAAATTATGTGCATTCTATATTCTTTCAGTAGACCAGCAACCTCAATGCATAATTTTGCTATCTGAATTGTAGATTCTACAAACGAATAGTCTACGTTAACAGTTCCTCCCCCAAGAGTACAATATATATTTTTAGACGGCCTATTAACTATATTTAAAATTTCTTTTCTTAGAATGGTATTGATAGAGATAAATTTGTTATCGCTATTATTCATGTAGATATTCTTTAACCCATGAATAATACCTAAATCAGCAATGGAGTACATTGATTTGAAAAATGCCATCGCATCTTGATCATTTTGTTGATTTTCTATATCAGCAGGATTGAGTAAGGCAACAATCTTAATGTCAGGATGTGACAATTTAAGAGATTGAATCATTAATGGCTCTCCATCCACAAGGATTATATCAGGTTGAAATGAGCGTATTCTTTTATGAAGATAAGAACCTGTAATATAAGTAGGCAACAGACCCATTGAACAATAATCCATAGAGACAACATCATGCTTAATATCAAATCCTTTCAATTGAAGATACTCTTTTCCCTGCAAATAAGAAAAGGCTTCTATAATACATCCATATTCATCTCTTAAAGTCTCTAGAATTGAAACACCAGAGACAACACGTCCTAAGCCAGGGAAACCTCTAAAAATACCCAATACTTTCCTCATACTAATTTATCATTTTATAAATTTCTGTAATGGAATATCTTTTTAATTGATACCTATCAATAATCATTGATGTGCCACCTTGATCAACAGAGAAAGCGTACCTGTAATACTTTTCCACACATCTACGAATATATTTGTTGTATGCACCATAAGGATAAGCATATGACTCACAATACCCAATTAGGTTTTCAAGTCTTTTTTTTGATTCCGATAATTCATATTCTATTTCCGGATCGCTCAGTTTAAGAAGATTTTTATGGAGTACACCATGTGAAGCAATTTCCCATCCTGCATCTTTAAGCTTTTGTATATCATCAACATTTAGGTGTTTTCGAAGTACGGCATCCTTATTATTCCAAGTATTATCACAGCCTATCAAATCAGTACATATAAATACAGTAGCTGAAAAATCATATCTTTTTAATATCTCATAGGCTTCATTAGTCAGACTTTTATATCCATCATCGAATGTGCATACAATCCATTGACGCCTTTCTTCTTTACTTTTTTGAATATACTCATGCATTGAACATAGCCCATATCCTTTTTTAGCTACATGCTTTACAAAGTCGTCAAAGACTTTAACAGGGGTTGTTATACTATCATGAATATCTCCTAATACATCATGTAACCCCACTGCCACAATATTTTCGATATTCACATCTTCTTTCTTTGTTTTATTATAAGATAAAAGATTTAACCATTTATTCGAAACTTCTAATTTAGAGCAATGGCTTTGAAGTTCATTAAAAGCATCACGATACTTTATTTCTTTGTTAGTCATCTTGATGAGCGCTATGAGCGAAGTTGCTATTGCGACTGGCTCAAAACTATCAAAGAAGAATTCAGGATAATCATTACTAAGTATCTCTGCAATATAACCAGTATTGCTACTTATAAAACCTGTTCCGCATTGCAAACATTCAGCAATAGCATTTGGATGTCCTTCACATACAGATGTTTGAATATAGAAATCCCATTTGCACATTATGTTAATCAGTCGCTCACGTGACTTATATCCATAAAATTTAATATTGTCCTGCAATTCATTTACCTCTATTATAGAAGAATATTCATTAAACAAATCCGAATCTATATCTCCAATAAGTTCTAGTCGAATATCAATATCTGACATTTTTTTGAAGATAGATAACATCTTTATTAGATTTCCTATTCCTTTCTTTTCATTGAGATGAGCTGCTGCAGTCCCTATTACAACTGAAGATGGTAAATGAGGGAATGTTACATTACAAGTCCCTCCTTCGTATTCATTGGGTATAATGATGGCATTTCCATTAACAGAAGGACAAAGACTAAGTAGATTTTTAACCATCTCTTTTGATAGACAGATTACTTTACTAGACCTTGAAACAGCTTCCCTAAGATACCATGTATCTTCTATAGACCATTTTACAATGTTTATATCACTACCTCGAAGTGCTATTATAAAACGCTTACCTAGTCGTTCTGCTAAAAGTGAAGCATAGTAACCATTAAATCTCGCACCAAACGCAATTACTACATCAGTTTCAGAATATTTTAATGCATCTTCCTTCAACTTATACTCTTTTCGTATTCCCGTTTCAGTAAGAGGATTTATGCCACCCTTCGCAGTATAAATTGGGTAATAAGTAGAAGATAAAACATGAACATTATGTTCTGTTGATAAAATATCAACTATGCGTCTACAAGAGAGAGCCATTCCTCCTCCGTCAGTACCTATTTCTGTTGTAACAACCAATATATTCATTTCTTTTCTATTAAATATAGTGTTTTACTTTTCAAATTTTGTGGATACACATAAGTAGGCCAAGATTGAATTTTAGCTATAGGGAACATTTCCTCTACATCAACTCGTGACAAGCGTATATATTCAGGAAACTCATCATCTTCTTTAGTATAAGAAGAGTCAATAGCTTCCATTATGAAATATTTGGGTTCACCAGCCGACGAGTAATAATTCATCATTAGTTCTTTATAACTTTGTTTAGAATCTGCCAAATCTTTATAAGCACAATTCACCAGTACCAATACATCACATAAACCATATTTAGGATTCGGGTATTCTTCTTGGATTATTATATCTTTACGATCAAAGAGATTTTCAATCCTACGTTTTGCATTTTCAGCTAATTGTGGTACTTTTTCAAATGAGCAAACGCTATGAAAACCTAAATAACAGAAAATGGTTGTAACATCACCTTGACCACAACCAATCTCAAAAACTTTTAGTTTTCTATCTATTTTTTCCATTATATCATAAACCTTTTGCCAATATAGTGGAAAAGGAGTTCTACAATATTGTTTACTCCAAGGTGACACAATAAGATCATCTATATGTTGCAAATTGTAATCCATTAGCAACTTTTCAAGTTTTTCCATAATTCTCTGAATTGTTGTTTTATACATTCTTTTTCTTTAGTAAAATTCAACTTTACTGTTTCCGATTCACGAAGAATACATGGCTGAAGACTGAAATCAGGTAAAATCCTTATTTCTGAATAATTACGACATCTTTTTATATCATGAGAAAAACAGGGAGAATCAATATACAAAACGCTCGTTCGATGATTTCCTTTTTCCAATAGCCACCTGATTGCACCTGTTCCCTTGTCACTATAGCTAACCGCATACTCTCTCAAAATGGGGAATATAAATTGCTTAAAATCTGAACTACCTGGTAAACCTATCTGAGGTAGAAGTTTTAACGGAAGTTCTGCCAAGATTAGAGGCGCAGGAGGACTATAGCAACGACGCACTTTATGCAATGCTCTGTGAGTATGTTGCAGAAAAGGGTGTCAAGAACGGATACGTTATGTGGCCAATCCGTACCGCTGTCTCCGGAAAACAGATGACACCGGGCGGTGCAACCGAATTAATGGAGATTCTTGGAAAAGAAGAATCCATTGCACGTATCAAAAAAGGTATTGAATTACTCAGCAAATAAAATGGAAGTGCTCTCTCATAGAACTTGTCAAAATCCATTGCCTTAATGTATTCACCATTCATCCATTTTAACTTGGTGTAGTCAAATACTGCCGGTGATTTGCTGATTCTGTGGTAATCGAATTCTTTGATCAGTTCATCTAAGGTAAAGATCTCGCGGTTATCTTCCGGGCTCCATCCTAAAAGTGCAATATAATTGACAACTGCTTCTGTTAAGAATCCCTGCTCGATCAGATCTTCAAAAGAGGAATGTCCGCTTCTCTTAGACAGCTTCTTGTGGTTCTCGTCTGTGATCAGTGGCAGATGGATATAAACAGGTGATTTCCAGCCAAATGCATCGTATAATCTCTGATATTTTGGAGAGGAAGAAAGGTACTCATTTCCTCTTACTACATGTGTAATATTCATGGTGTGATCATCGACAACGTTGGCAAAGTTGTAAGTTGGATATCCGTCTGATTTGATCAGGATCATATCGTCAAGCTCTGCGTTCTCCACTGTGATGTCTCCGTATAATTCATCATGGAAGGTCGTAGTTCCTTCATTTGGAATATTCTGACGGATCACAAATGGTTTTCCGGCAGCAAGGTTTGCTTCCACTTCCTCCTTGGATAAAGACAGACAGTGTTTGTCATAGATCATGATCTCTTTTCCCTCTACAACCTCTGTCTTTAAAGTAGAAAGGCGTTCTTTATCACAGAAACAGTAATAAGCCTCACCCTTTTCTACTAATTCTTTTGCGTATTTCATGTAGATTCCGGTTTTCATACGCTCACTCTGGACGTATGGTCCATAACCGCCATCCTTATCCGGACCTTCATCATGGACTAAGCCTGTCTCAGCCAATGTACGATAAATGATATCTACCGCGCCCTCTACGAAACGTTCCTGATCGGTATCCTCAATACGAAGCATAAAGTCTCCGCCCTCATGCTTTGCAATTAAAAACTCATATAATGCAGAACGTAAATTTCCAACATGCATTCTACCTGTTGGGCTTGGTGCAAATCTTGTTCTAACTTTACTCATAAATCTCCTCTTTCTGGTTTTTTGATAAAACCTTACGTTTTCTATCCAATAGACTGACTTGTTTTCATCCGCTCTATTGTCCTGTAAAAAATAGCCTGCAGCTATTTTTAGTCGCTACAGGCTATTATATAATATATTTTTCATTCTGACAAGGCACGGTTTACATTCCATCGCCGTCATTTTTTTCACATTTTTTGCAGTTTTTCCCTGCACAGCCACTGCATCCAATGCAGTTGCCTCTCTTCTTCTGTCTGTGCATCCAGCAAAAAGCGAGCACCAGCCAGAGTAAGATCACACCAAGGACAATATAATCTCCAATTTTCATTACAATAATAATCCTCCGACCTGATAAACAAGCAATGCGACTACCCATGCAACCAGACATTGTAAAACGACTACCAAAGCTGCCTTTAATCCACTTCCCATCTCACGTTTTACCGCTGCAATTGCCGCCACGCAAGGTGTATACAATAAGGTAAATACCAAAAAGCTCACAACAGACACACCGGAAAACATATCGCTTAATACGGCACTCAGGTTCGATGTTGCAGTTCCTGTGAGGACACTCAATGTACTGACTACCGCTTCTTTTGCAGTAAATCCGGTGATGAGTGCGGTAGAAACTCTCCAGTCAGAGAACCCAAGCGGTGCAAAAACAGGTGCGATCCATCTTCCTACCAATGCAAGCAGACTGTTGCTGCTGTCTGCCACTACGTTCAATCTGGTGTCAAAGGTCTGTAAGAACCAGATAATGATCGTTGCCACAAAAATAACGGTAAACGCTCTCTGGATAAAATCTTTTGCCTTATCCCACATCAACTGGAACACACTCTTTGCGGAAGGAAAACGGTAATTCGGAAGTTCCATCACAAACGGGATCGGATTTCCACGAAATGCCGTATGGTTCAGCACAAGCGCCGAAATAATTCCAACTATGATTCCGGCAGCATAGAGAAGGATCATTACAAGTGCTTCTTTTCCCGGGAAAAATGCTGCGGCAAACACGGTATAAATTGGTATCTTTGCGGAACAGCTCATAAACGGAGTCAGCATGATCGTCATATTTCTGTCACGCTCGGATGACAATGTTCTTGTCGCCATAACTGCCGGGACAGTACATCCAAATCCGATCAGCATTGGCACAAAACTTCTGCCGGACAAACCAATTTTTCTTAACGGTTTATCCATGACAAATGCAACTCGCGCCATATAACCGGAATCTTCCAGAATAGACAGGAAGAAAAACAATACTACGATAATCGGGAGGAAACTCAACACACTTCCCACACCTGCAAACACACCATCGATCAGAAGGCTGTGTACCACCGGATTCATTCCGTAAGCAGTCAGTGCCCTGTCACACATTGCAGTAAACGCATCAATTCCCATTGTTAACAGATCACTTAAAAATGATCCGATCACGTTAAAGGTCAGCCAGAAAATTGCAAACATGATCAGTAAAAACATCGGGATTGCAAGGTATTTATCTGTTAAAACCCTGTCAATCTTCATACTTCTGATATGTTCCTTACTCTCATGACATTTCTTGACCGTCTTATTACATACTTTTTCGATAAAGGTGTATCTCATATCTGCCAAAGCAGCATTCCGGTCTAATCCACAGTCTTTTTCCATCTCTTCGATACTGTGTTCCATCATTTCCAGCTCATTCTGGGAAAGTTCTAACTTATTGATAATATTCTCGTCATTCTCCACAATCTTTGTCGCTGCAAATCGCGGAGACATGCCAATATTAGCTGCATGGTCCTCCACCTGATGCGATACTGCGTGGATACAACGGTGCACAGGTCCCTGCTCGCAGAAATCCATGACCTTTGGAAGAATCTTTTTCTTACCGACCTCGACAGTGGCTTTGATCAGATCTTCGATTCCCTCATCCTTTGCTGCACTGATCGGGATCACCGGGATTCCAAGTTCCTCCGACATTTGCCTGTAATCAATAGATCCACCATTTCCTCTGACCTCGTCCATCATATTCAAAGCCAGAACCATTGGAATATGCATCTCTAAAAGCTGCAGCGTCAGATATAGATTTCTCTCGATATTGGTAGCGTCCACAATATTGATAATACCGTCCGGTTTCTCATTCAGGATAAAATCTCTTGTCACGATCTCCTCATTGGTATATGGGCGGATTGAATAAATTCCCGGCAGATCCACAACGGAACAATTCTTTACCGAGCGGATCTCACCTATTTTCTGATCTACTGTCACTCCCGGAAAATTTCCCACATGCTGGTTAGATCCGGTTAACTGGTTAAATAAAGTCGTCTTACCGCAATTCTGATTGCCTGCTAATGCAAATATCATTCTTTTGTTTCCTCCATAGACACCTCAATCTTTTTTGCATCTTCCTTACGGATCGTCAGTTCATAATTGCGGAGTCTTATCTCGATCGGATCTCCCATCGGAGCTATTTTTTTTACAACAACTTTTGTCTTTGGGATCAGGCCCATATCCAGAAAACGGCAGCGAAGCGCTCCCTCTCCCCCAACTGTCGTAATGACTGCCTCTGTTTCAAGTGGTAAATTGTCTAACGTCATTTTATCCTCCGTAATAAACAGGAACTCTCACTGGACTTTCCTGTATGTTTATTGATAATTTTTTTCAGTTAATATCTCCTAACTGTCCTTAGTTTAATGCTCAAATTTTCCTATGTCAATGCAGCTTACAAAGTTTTTGATAATTTTTCTCATTTTTGTCATTTCCTACAAAAATGGAATTTTTTGCAGTCCTATTATGCACACTTTTCAATTTTAGAACATAAAGTATTGAGAAAGAATAAGAAAGGCAACAGAATCTATGAGAAACTGTAATGCACAAAACAGAATGAATCCTGTCTGTCCAAACGAATCAAACCGCGATATGAGTCCGGAATTTGTCGTTGCAATGGCATACGTTCCATGGCAGCAGTTTGGACCGTTATATGATATTGAAAAAGGGCTTATGGTGGGAACCATTTTCCCTGAATTAGATAAACCATTCCTTGGAAGGAGGGCTTTTCGAAGATGACGAACCAAATGAACCAGATGAACCGCCAACAGCTTTTTAACCTCATTAATACCGTAAGCTTCGCTGTTGACGACCTTCTTCTTTTTTTAGACACCCATCCGGATGATGTGGAAGCGATCAAAGCATTCCATCATTACTCGGATATCAGACGCAACGCTCTGCAGGTCTACTCTGACCAATATGGTCCGCTGACCATCGACACTGCAGATCCATGCAGTCACTGGAATTGGGCAACAGAACCATGGCCATGGGAAGGAGGATGTAAATAATGTGGAATTATGAAAAACGACTGCAGTACCCGATCAATATCACAACACCAAATGCCAAAATTGCACAGATCATTATGTCCCAGTATGGCGGACCAGACGGTGAAATGGGAGCATCCATGCGTTACCTCTCCCAGAGATACAGCATGCCGGACAGACGTGTATGTGGCGTGCTTACGGATATTGGAACGGAAGAATTGGCGCATCTGGAAATGGTCGCATCCATCGTCCGACAGCTCACCAAAGGCTTAAGTGCAGAAGAACTTGAAGCTGCCGGATTTGCACCATATTATGTCGACCATACCGGTGGTATCTGGCCACAGGCGGCGGGCGGTATTCCTTTTAACGCCTGCGAATTTCAGTCCAAGGGTGATGCCCTCACCGATCTTTTTGAAGATATGGCGGCAGAGGGTGCGATTGTATAAAGACAACATTGAGGTTTTAAAAGAAAGTTCCCGATAATCTGGCATACTAGCTGCCAGATATGAGAACCCTAGAAATTCCAATGTATTTCAATAGGTACTTCCTTAGTTACAGGGTCTTTTTTGCCAACCAATACATAATCAATCAGCTTTTCAACCGTTTCCCTGTCTAAGTGTTCAAGATTTGTATATTGCTCGATTAACTGTCGTCTGTTGTCGCCAATCAGCATTTTTCTTTCAATAACATCAAGCTGTTTCTGCGTATCAATCATCAGTTTTTCGAGCCTTTCTTTTTGTGTTGAGAAGTCTTTGGATAAATCCAAGTAATCAAGTTCGGAAAGAATACCCTTTACCTTATCTAAATATAATTCTCGGATTCCTTTTGTATATTCCGCAATCTTTTTTTGATAAGCAGCAATCTCCGTTTCCAGAGCTTCTTTTTGACCTCGCAAGTCATTGTTGAATTGCACATTTTGTTCAAGCTCATCTTTGTCAAGATATTCTGCGGATAACTTATTAAGTTCATCAATCACAGCTTTTTCTAATTTGTCTACTGAAATGAAAGAACCTATACAAGCGTCCTTTGCTACATGGCGGTTAGAGCATTGTAAATAATGCTTACCATGATTCTTTGACGAACGCATTGTATAACCACAATTCATACAGCGAGCTTTTCTGGCAAATAAACCGATTGTGCCAACTGTGAAAGGTTTTGCCTTTTGAGCTACCAATGCTTGAACCCTATCCCATAACTCACGGTCAATAATCGGCTCATGTGTACCCTCAACTCTGTACCACTCGTCTTTGGGTCTGGGTTTGTTTTGCTTTGTCTTATAAGAAACGCTGCCATATTTCCCTTGGACCATATTCCCGATATAGATTTCATTCACCAACATATCTGATATGGCAAAATATTTCCATAGGGTACTGTTTTTCGTTTTAGGCTGCTTGTAACGCAAACCATGAAGTCGTTTGTATTCCGTAGGGTTTGGTATTCCTCTGTCATTCAGCATACGGGCAATGGCGGTCTTTCCATATCCCTGTGAAAACAGTGTAAAAACTTCTCTGACAACTTCCGCAGCTTCTTCATCAATAATCAAATGCCCTT
>OIEE01000577.1_pt1 | contig 11812 bp, 10 predicted proteins | sample 1581701 | NCBI WGS metagenome assembly OIEE01 (sample SAMN01760976, study PRJEB22395) | human gut metagenome | reverse complement strand
GATGCGCCCATATAGGCTACACAATAAATATCTCTTTGGCAAGAGATTAGGTTAGAGTTCAAATAGGCCTATCCTCAACGACTCAGCTGGAGGGGAAACCCAAAGGTGACAGAAGCATGTCAGTAAAGTCATTAGTCAGCCAATTACCACGCTGCGACTGTATGGCAAGAGGAAAAGACAGACACAAGGATGAAGCCTAATTGGTTGAACGATAGTTCTGCGGCACCTGTACCAGCCCCGACGTAAGGTAATTGAAATGTCGGGCAGAAGCACCCTATGTAAACCGAAATTACAACAGGGCAAGAACTGGCTTCTGAGCAACCGCAATAAGCGGATACAGAACGTAAGTCGCATCCGACAGTCAGTCCGCCAAATAGTTATTGTGAAAGCAAATGGGGATTCCCTAAATCAGAATGCTGAAAAGCTATGAGCATAGGCTCTGAATATCTGACATGGGAACGGAGCTTCCGTAGTAGTCCGAGCAAGGGAAAGCCTTGTACATGGCGAAGGGAAGCAGTTAGATAACTTAATACAAACAACGGAAAATGTGTGAGACATTATGAGAAGTCCAGAGCAAGTATTAAAAGCTTTAAACAAGCATGGCAAAGTTTCGGATTACAAGTTCGAAAGATTGTATCGCATTTTGTACAACGTGGAAATGTTCTATATGGCTTACCAACGCATCTATGCAAAGCCGGGAAATATGACACCCGGCTCTGACGGTAAAACAATAGACCAAATGAGCACTCAAAGAATAAGCCGCATCATCGCATCCCTAAAGGATGAATCTTACAAGCCGAATCCGGCAAGGAGAAAGTATATACCCAAGAAAAACGGCAAGAAAAGACCGCTTGGCATACCCTCCTTTGAGGATAAGCTTGTGCAGGAGGTAGTACGGACAATTCTCGAAGCTATTTATGAAGAAGTGTTTGAAGATTCTTCACATGGATTCAGACCTAACAGAAGCTGCCATACCGCCTTAACCCGCATACAAAAAACATTCAAAAGTACAAAGTGGTTCATAGAGGGAGACATCAAAGGATTCTTCGACAACATCGACCACAATGTATTGATAGGAATTCTGAGGAAAAGAATCTCTGACGAAAGATTTCTCAGACTCATCCGTAAGTTCTTGAATGCTGGTTACATTGAAAATTGGGAATACCATAACACCTTTTCGGGAACACCGCAAGGAGGTATAATAAGTCCTATATTGGCAAATATCTATCTTGACTGTTTCGATAAGTACATGGAAGAATATACCCGTAATTTCAACAAGGGAAAAGAAAGACATCTAACAAAGGAGTATTCAAGACTCAGCGAACAGATATACAAACTGAAAGCTGAGATTGAAAGTGCGAAAGATGCCGAAAGTGCGAAACAACTTAAAGACAAATATGAGAAACTTAGACGTGAACGGCTAAAGGTTACATGTAGGGATTATATGGACGACACCTATAAAAGACTGAAATACACGAGATACGCCGATGATTTTTTAATCGGTGTTATTGGTAGCAAGGCGGACTGTATCAAAATCAAGTCTGACATAACTCAATATATGCAAGAATGTCTGCATTTGGAAATGTCGCAAGAAAAGACTTTGATAACAAACGCTCAAAAGCCTGCAAAATTTCTCGGATATGAAGTCTTAGTCCGTAAAACTGACGTAACCAAACGTAACAAGTTCAATGTACCAGTCCGAAGTTTCAATGGTACAGTTGTCCTCAAGGTAGCCACAGAAACTGTAAAAAACAGATTGGAACACTATGAAGCCATTAAATATAAGATGGAAAACGGGGTTCAAACGTGGTTTTCTAAATTGAGGGGCAAACTGATGAAAAAGAAAATAGAAGACATAGTAGCACGGTACAACTCTGAAATCAGAGGATTCTACAACTATTACAGTATAGCCAATAACGTCTCGTATGCAGCTTCTAAATTTGGCTACATTATGGAATACAGTATGTATCATACCATTGCAGCAAAAACAAACAGTTCAATCAGTAAGGTCATTGACAAATACAAAAAAGGAAATGACATCATTGTTCCGTATCACGATGCAAAAGGTAAACTACGTTACAGAGTATTCTACAATGAAGGTTTCAAACGCAAACTGCCATCGTCTTTCGCAGATGTGGACAATATCCCATATATAATCACAGTACCACAACCAACGCTGGTTGAAAGGTTAAAATCCGAGGTGTGTGAGTTGTGTGGGAAAGTCGGTCCTGTTGTAATGCATCATGCAAGAAATCTGAATCATCTGAAAGGAGATACGGAATGGGAAAAACTGATGCTCGCAAAACATCGAAAGACTTTGGTCGTATGCACAAGTTGTAATGCAAAAATACAGAGCCATGCAGGATAAAGTCATGTTATCAATGGAGAGCCGTATGCGTGGAGACATGCAAGTACGGTTTGGGGGCAGGTATGAGGAAACCTACTGCCGAAAGGCGGCAAGGCGTCTTGTACCGAGCCTACGCGCAGGCAAAGGTGGTAATATCATCGCACTGGCACAGGAGCTATACGCATCCGACAGTCTGCCCTACCTCTTGGAAAGGATAAGGGAGCAGGCACAAAACGTGCGCCCGGTCTCTTTCTCTTTTGGCAAGCAACCCTTATCAAAGCCGAGTTTCCGGCAGTTGGAGGTAGTACCGCTCTCCTCTCCCGCCCTGTATGCCTACCTGCGGCAAAGGGGAATAAATACGGAACTGGCAAAAAGAGAATGCAGGGAGGTCCGCTATCTGAACGGGGAAACCCCATACTATGCTATAGGCTTCCCCAACCGTTCGGGAGGATACGAGATACGCAACAAGCATTTCAAGGGATGCATAGCACCGAAGGACATCACCCATATACGACAATCGGAGTCGAAGGAGGCATGCTACATCTTCGAGGGATTCATGGACTACCTCTCTTTCCTCACCCTGCGGCTGGAAAGGTGTCCCGACCGTCCCGAACTTGACGGACAGGACTACATCGTACTGAACTCGACTTCCGACCTTTCCAAAGCAATCCGACCGTTGGGCGGTTATGAAAGCATCCATTGTTTCCTTGACAACGACAAGGCGGGAATCGAGGCCGTTCAGGAGTTGCAAAAAGAGTACGGGCTACGCATACGGGACACATCGCACATATACGAAGGGTACAACGATCTGAACGACTTCCTGCGGGATAAAAGGTCAGGACAGGCGCAACGGCAGCAAGAGAAACTGGAAGCGGAAAAAAGGCAACGGCAGACAGAGCAGCCGAAGAAGAAAGGCAAAGGGATCAGGATGTAGCCGCACAGCCACCGGAAGGCTTTGAAAAAAGCCATAGCTCATTAGGGCTTTTTCTTCACGCAATGCACGCATCGCTAAAAAAGCCCCAATGAGCAAAAGGGACGCCGCCCCTTTTGAAACCCCGCAGCCATGCGGCATGGGAGCAAGGCAGGGGAAGTATTAACCTGAAATTATTGACAGTTATGGGATATGCAGTTTTGCATCTGGAAAAGGCAAAAGGGACGGACAGCAGGATGTCCGCACACATAGAGCGCACCGTTCACCCGAAAAATGCGGACAGAACGCGCACACACCTGAACCGGGAGCTCGTACAGTTTCCCGAAGGGGTGAGGAACCGCACGCAGGCGATAGCCCACCGGATAGAAACGGCAGGCATCAGACGCAAGGTGAGCGCCAATCAGGTGAAGGCAATCCGGATACTCCTTACCGGAAGCAACAAGGACATGAAGCAAATGGAAGCGGAAGGACGGATTGAAGACTGGTGTAACGACAGTCTGAAATGGATCCGGGAAACATACGGGGAGCAGAACCTCGTATCGGCAGTACTGCACATGGACGAGAAGACACCACACATACACGCCACAGTCATACCGATAGTGACCGGAGAGCGAAGGAAAGCCGGACAGGAAGAACAGAACGGGAAAAAAAAGTACAGAAAGAAGAACCCGCAGGACGTGAGACTCTGCGCAGATGATGTAATGGCGAGGCACAGGCTAAAACACTATCAGGACACTTATGCCCAAGCCATGAACAAGTACGGCTTGCAGAGAGGCGTGGACGGCTCATTGGCAAGGCATATTTCCACCATGCAATACTACAAGCAGCTGGTGGAGCAGCAGGACAGCCTGCAAGAGAACATAGAAAACCTGCTGGGGCTGGAAGAGGAAGCAATGAAAAAGCTGAAGCAGGTAAAGGGGGAAATCAACGTGCAGAAAATGAAGGGGGCGGCGGTGAACGCCACCACAGCCATAGCGGACGGGGTGAGCTCACTTTTCGGAGGCAGCAAGGTTAAGAGGCTGGAAGCGGAGAATGAAAATTTGAAACGGAACATTGTGAATCTGCAAAAGCAGGTGCAAGCCGAACAGAGGGAGCAGACAAAAATGGAAAACCGTCACAGCAGCGAGATAAACAGAGTTGACCGGAGCTACCGGCAGAAAATCGCAGAATACGACAATCGGCTGGAACTGATAGACACCTACTTCCCTATCGTAAAGGAACTGATGCCCATAGCAGAACAATGCCGGGAAGTGGGCTTCACCGAAGAACTGACAAGACGAATTGTCAGCCTGCAACCCGTGGAGTTCAAGGGAAGGCTCTATTCAAAAGAGTACAAGGAGAAGTTCAGGACGGAGCACTCAACGGCAACAGTGGAGAGGAACCCCCAGGAGAAAGGAAAATTCAGGTTGTGCATTGACGGAATACCCATACTCGATTGGTTCAGGAAGAAGTTTCAGGAAATTAAAGAAAAGTTAGGGCTAAACACACCTGTTGAAAACAAGCAACGAAAAGGATTGAAAATATAATCACTTAATAACGAGAGGCTATAAATTATTAGTGCCAGTAAAAGAATATACTCTTTACTGGCACCTGTTAAACGCAAATTGACACCCTAAATCTAACAAATATAAAGAAATCTATTCTTCACTCGGACAATATCAGAAAACATAACCAACTCCCAATACCAACCTGGAAAAATCTTTATGTGTCACATAATACTGTAAATATACATTTATATGGTTTATAAATCTAATACCAACTTGTGGAGCCACTGCAAAGTGCAACTTATAACCTTCATTGAAAACTCCCACATCTATATTATCAATTGAAACACCAGTTCCCAAACCAACATAGGAATCAACAGATTCATTCCGTAAGAAATGATAATTAGCTGTCGGCATAAGAGATAAAGATCGTCCATTAAAAAGAGAATTAGAAGTATTATTAAGCACAATTGTGTAACTTTCATAACCTAATTTTAGATTTACACTTAACGGATTGGTGGGAAACCTATATATTCCATTTAAATAAAACCCAACATGATTTTCTTTATATCCATTCTTTTGTAGCCCAATTGGATAATTGGCTCCTAATTCAAATCCGAATCTCCTTCCTTGTGCTAATACCAACCCAATATTGCATATAAATAACAAAAGAAGTAACATACATACTTTTTTCATAACCAATTTATCTTTTAATACCATATCTCTTATTTATTTGTCCGACAAGGAGCGCCAACTTCAAATTATCGCCACTTCTTTGGCTCATTTATAGCAGGGAGAATTTTGTAAAAACCACCTTCACTAAGACTATACCTGAAAGTGTTTTGTTCATATCGAGTTCTTCTTGGGTTATTATGCGTCCAAACAAATTCTGTGAGCAACAAATCATGTTTTAATTGTAATTCAGTCCCACGGCTATTATTACTCTTGACAAATTCTTCTACTGTTGTATCATCCTTTTCTGTTCTTGGTATTCGAGCCTTCAAATAATGTCTGCTATGTTCTACAATATTAAAAGAAATGTATCTTGGAGCAACTGTCGGAATCTTAGCCGTTCTATCAGCATAAAAGGCAAGATGTACATCGCCAATTATCTTTTCTCTTTGTAAAGATCTACCCACATAGGAGTCATTTTTTAGATTCCGATATTCAATTCTTGCATATACAGGATCGCTATCAATATCAATTTTAAATTTAACTTTATAAGGTGAATGATCCGACAAATACGCAAAGCTGCAAAATATAGGTTTACCAGGTGTCTCTGCAGAAAAATGCCCTCCTTCACTTATAAATTTGATAAAATCGTCAAATCCGGTAAGGGTCTTTACACCACTGTCACCATTTCCTCCCCCTACATATACTTTCATTCTGGCCTCATCAAAAAAGCCCTTTTCTTCAACTGTCAGAAATCCTTTTTTGTTATATAAAAAGCCATTAACGGCCTTCTTTACAATGGACTCCGCATTCTCGTATATTTCATCGGTTTCAAGAGTTAATATGCCGACCCTTCCATAAGCTATGGAGCTCACATAGACAGGAGAGTATTGGGCATTGATACTACCTTCAATAAAACTCTTCTCAGGAATATCCATATCAATCGTAAAATATTTCTGAATAAACCTTATATATAAGCCACTACTTTTACTAATTCGTTCCTTATGTTCTTGTTGGGAAGATGACGACCCCCAAAATAAAAAGCTCGTATTGGCATTTGATCCAAAAGTCATTTTCAGCTCATCATAAGATGTAAAACGGTGTATATCAAAGTGTACGGAAGCTGATTGTTGCCCTATACCTTTCTGATGCATCAAATCCATTACCAACTGCCTACATGAAGACAAAGAGGGCTTTTCAAGTACACCTGTAACTTTTTGGGCAGGAAAGGACACAGAGACATTTATAGGCTTATAGTGGACACTGATTGTTTTATAATCCTGATTGGCAACGCTTGCCCCATCCAAGATAGAGCCAGGATAAATATATCGATTCAGATTATCCAAAACTATCGACTCATCTGCCTGTGCATGAATTGTTTTACCAAACCCATTATCCCATAATGTCTCAGAAATGATTTCTGAAGCTCTTGTATGGATATGCGAAGGAGAAGATAAAACCTTATCTCCCATATCAGGAATATAGTTATGCACATTTATATTCACCACTTGTTCGGGATACTTAGGTAGATTTTGAAAAGAACAGCAATCAGATTGCTGTTCTTTTTTGTCAAATTCTTGTTCACATGAAATTAATCCTATAGCAAATAAAAACAGAGTATATCTTAAGATTCTCATAGCTCCAGATTATTGTTGATTTTTTAAATGAATTTTGAATTTTGAATAATAAGGAGAATTATCAGACAGATAACTGGCAGTATAGAATATGGCATCCCCCGGCAAATCTTTAGAAAATCGTCCTCCTTGGATTATGAATTTCTGAAACTCATCCCAACCTTTAATAGTTTTAACAGTGCCTTCACCTTCTCCGTTATACACTACAACATTTATTTCCGCTTCTTTGAGAATTTTTTTTTGCTCAAGACTAAAGTCTAATTCCCCATTTATGACTTTTGCCTGTAAAGCCACTTGTAACGCAACTCTTAACTTATCATAACTTTCAAAAGATTCCATAGAAATTAGAGCCATCCTTCCATAAGTAATAGAACTAATATATACCGGATCGTATCTACCTATATTATTTATTTCATCATGATTTAAAAGCAGATTTCCATCAATAGGAAGATCCATGTCAACTGTATAATTCCGTTGTATTATTTTCGCAAACAACCCTGTTTTTCTTCTGATTTTTCCTTTATCAACACTAATATCAATATCAAGAATACGTGCAATATTCACATTTGCCCCAAAAGCTAATTTAAGCTCTTCAAAATAAGAAAATTGTCGCATATTATAGCTAAAAGAGCCTAATTGTTTACCTTCCATTCCTTCTTTATTCATTATGTTCTGTAAAGATTGCCTTTGTGCTGACAGACTTGGTTTCATGATTATGTCTGTCACCCAACGGGCAGGAAAAGAATAGGATATTGTTATTGGATCAACTGGTTTTAAAACAGGAACAAAACGTTGTTTTTCAATAGAACCTCCCTGAAGAATTGAACCTAAATAAATATATCTCATTAACTCTTGAGTCGGAACATGTTCATTTGTTTCATAAATTAACGTATGCCCTTTTCCATCACTCCACACACTGTCCTTTAATAATTCAGAAGAACGAGTAATAGAAATATTACTAAAATGTGAAAAACTTTCAGGGCTCTCCATTGAAATATCTATAACTTTTTGGGGATATTTTGAAACGGGAACTGAATTAGACATTTCTTCCAATTCGTTATCGGAACACGAAGAAAAAAAAGCAATAAAAAAAACAGATAGATATAAACACTTTTTCATAATACTTATAATTTAAAATTTACAATAGGTATGTTAAAAATCAAATGTACCACTTCTAAATGCGCTACGAGAAGGTCTATAATAATCCTCACCAAGAGTTTGAGGTTGTACAAATTCTTGCTTAAAAATTTCCTGGGGATTGCCTGTTATTAAATCTGCATCATTGGGATATATATTAAAATAGCATTCAGGTTTTGCTTTTTGATTATATGGACCTTCCCCCTCAAAGGTAAATTTATAAAACCCTACTGCGTCTCCATCCTTTTTTACATCAATATAATTTACATTTCCAGTATTTACTTTTTTAAACCGCAACCCTTTCAATGATGAATATCCCTCCTCTATAAAACATTCATTCAAATAGACTTGTTTTTTACAAGTAAAAGGTAATTCAAATTTACCTCCTTCAGCTGGTAGGAAAAAAGGATTCTGTTCCGAATGGATTTTATACACAAATGTCAACTTCCCTTTATCTATAATTAGGGGAATTTTTTCTACTTTTATACCATTAATAGTAGAGTAAGAAATCTGTAGATCACCATTCAAAATTTTATCTTCTTTATTAATATTTGAGGTTATATTTAATACAACTTGATCACCCTTTATTTTTGTCTCTATATCAGAAAAAAGAGTTTTATCAAATTCTATCGAAACATCCTTGGGAATAATCGGAACCTCTGAATCTAAAATATCATCTATCAATGTTTTTTGAATAATTGTAAAAGTAATAGTACGTTTCTCCCCCAAACAACTAAATGGTTTAGATACATTCTCACTTGGCAGCAACTGATATTCAAAAATTTTATTATTTTCTTCTTTTTCACAAGAAAATAATGCTAAGGAAACGAACAAAAGAATGAATATTTTCTTCATATTAACACAGTTTAGTTTTTTTGCAAATTAAAGAATTTTCCCTGTACAATAAAATACCAATTAATTGGTATTTTATCACAAATAACCATTCATGTATTTATTGTTTCAAGGTTACAACGACAGTAGATATTCCATCAGGAACACTGAATCCAAAGGAAATGGCTATTGGTTGTCGTATATCAATATTCTTATTCAATTGAACTTTATATTTGCCTCTTTGTATTTTGCTTATGGTCATAAAACCAAAGTCTATCTTTACAAGTATGCGATTCCTACAATGGAAAGTGGCCTTACTTCCGTCAGAAAGCTCAACAACAGTTACTTCCTTTGACATTATTTCTTTTGTAATCCTATATTCTTCCTGTCCCACAATTATAAATCCATACATATTGTAATCACCGCATGCTATCTGAAAATAGGCTTCAGGGTGTTCCGGCGACAGGTCTATGTGACTCGGGGTAATACTTGGCAATCTGTTTCTCTCTTCATTAGAGCAAGAAAACATTAAAATTATTGTTATACATAACAATAGGTATTTTGTTGTATTCATTATGGCAAATATTTGGTTGTATGAATATTTAAAGCCTTAGCCTTGTACTGGGCATAGCATTCTTTCCAACGGGTATGTTGAAAACGATCCGCATTTTTACTGAACAATTATTTTATTTAAAAGGCTTTACCTTAACAGTAACCTTTTCTGTTTTATTAGCATGGTTATAAAACACATTACCACAACTCTGAAAGAGAATCAAACATCCGAACAATACAAATACTATTTTCTTCATAAATGATACTTTTTACATAACAATCCATATATTATTTCTTGTAAAAATCCACCAAAATCCATTTCCACTTTATGCTTTTCAAATTTATAGTAAGGCATTAAGATAGGAGTAACTCCCCCACATTCAAAAGGATATTCACGATAACCCCTTATACCTAATTCCGTTCCAAAAGAATCCGTTATATCGAAAGCAACACTGCCTCCGTAGTCATTACGGCTGAATGAAGTAACAGGAGTAAATAAAAAACCACCAAATACATGCAAACTCATTCGGGAATTAAAGGAGTAAGAAAGTTTACCCGATATACCAAATGTTTCATCCACACGGCGAGGGGTACTTAACTTCATTGCATGCAATGCAACATCAGCAAATAAATTATCTGACAATGATTTGTTATATCCAATAGCAGCATAGTTAAAAACACCAATACCAATTAAATTCATTTGGCGTCCCATGCCGTAAACGTGACCATTCCACAATGGTCCTATTACCCCCGACACATTATATTCCCCTTTATGTAAAGGACTTTGGTCTGTATAAAAGAACGGGCCACCCTTCTTGAACTGAAAAGTAACACCGGAATTTGTAGAAATAACAGAATTTCGATATCTCCCAATAGGATATTTTACCGAATCAACTGCAAAATCTTTATTAGAACGCAAATACCCTTCTCTCACAGGATTCATATTACCCCACCTCGACTCTTGACCATACGCATCAAGAGGAAAGTGAAACAGCAGCATAATGATCCAAAATAAAACAAATGCTGCAAAATTAATTAATGTAGTCACCTTTCTATACATATTAATTGTTATCATTATACCCAAAGCATGAAAATAAAAGTATAACATACAAGAGCTGTAAACAAATCCACTATCAACACAATAAAATAAATCGTTTTTGCATCTTATCTTTGCGATATGTATTTATGCAAAAATATGTAAATTCCTTTATCAGTAAAATACCCATTAATTAGTATTTCATTGACAAAATGAAATGTACTTTAAAAGCCAAAAGTTATATTCAATTCATAACCTAAATGCCTATCCAATATAAACAATGCTTTTAGCAACAAGATACAAACAGAATAACACAAAATCAACCTTTAAAGGAATGTATTACTATTATAAAAGACAGAATTATTCGGGAGATTCCCTACTCTAAAAATGTTAAAGAAATAAAATGATATAAATAAATATTAGTATAACAATGTCATCAACGATACAATATCCCCTTTGTAAATTATACAATAAATAATAGCTAAGCAACCAAAGACAGTGCAAAGCCCAACAAGTAATAAAAGAACAAAGTATTAAATAAAGCAAAAACACCCAATTTTACTTTTTAGGGTATAAAATTGGGTATTACTCTTGTAATTCACAGATTTTCAACATTTATTGCAGAGATACAGGGTTTAATTATTAATGCTCTAAAAAACTAACGGGAAGAATAAAAAATATATTCTTCCCGTCAAGTAATACTATAACTATATTTTCCAACAGGTTATATTAATATCCAGCATATTATAAGTGAATCAACAAATCTTTTATAAACATATCTCTGTTCTCACAGCTTAAGAGGTAATTCTTTTTTTCTGTTAATATAAAAATTTGTTGATTGGGATTCTTTACATAGGAATAATATTTCCCATAATGGGTACTGCCCATTACACCTATATACCCCAAAAAGCCATTACTTCCGAAATAGCGGACATCATTTTGAACACCGTCATAAACAAAAGCGTTCTTAATACAAGAATACGGAATACATTTCTTACCAAACACTCTTTTTATAACAAGTTGATCCTTTTCCAAACATATAAATGAAGGAATCACTATCAGCATGTATATGTATATAGATACAAGAATGGCACCAAATAACAGGCTTGCGATTTGATCCTGCAAAGATTGTAGCATAAAAGTTCTTAATAGAAACATAAGGCCAGTAGTTAATAAGACAATCTTTAA
>OIEE01000572.1_pt1 | contig 11871 bp, 9 predicted proteins | sample 1581701 | NCBI WGS metagenome assembly OIEE01 (sample SAMN01760976, study PRJEB22395) | human gut metagenome | reverse complement strand
GGTCTGTGGATTCTGTTTTTTTACAGTATCAGAAGGGAGTCGTGCCGGAGCAGTTCTCTAAAGTACTGTATAATGGAAACCGGATCGAGCCGGAGATGATCCGCTCGTTTGAGGCTTCTATGCAGCAAAAACCAATCAGAATTTATGATGAAAAGGATCACTTTATCGGAATCTATGAATTCCAGCAGGAGAGGGGAAACTTCAAACCTGTGAAAGTGTTTATGGAAGAATGAAATATATAAAAAATACACTGGATTTTCATGTCGAAGAACCGACTGTCATTTCTCTTGGAAAGTTTGATGGTATCCATCGCGGACATGAACTCTTAATGGAAAAACTTGCGCAGAAAAAGGAGGAAGGATTAAAGGCAGCTATTTTTACCTTTGATATTCCACCGAAAAAAAATGTGGAGCATATCGAGGCAAAGGTGCTTACCACGAACGAGGAGAAAATGCATATTTTTGAAGGGATCGGGATAGACTATCTCATCGAATGTCCCTTTACGAGAGAAGTGATGTGCATGGAACCGGAAGATTTTATCCGTATGCTCGTAGAAAAATTAAATGTAAAATGTATCGTGGCAGGGGAAGATTTTCATTTTGGACACAACAGACGCGGTGATTATCAGATGTTGAAAAGATATGCACTGGTCTATGGTTATGAGGCACTTATTCTCTCGAAAATGAAAGAGGATGAGAGGGATATCAGCAGTACTTTTGTCCGCGAAGAGATCATGGCTGGAAACATTGAAAAAGCCAATCATCTCTTAGGCTACCGCTATTTTGTGACCGGAATGGTAAAACACGGGAATCAGATCGGAAGGACGATCGGGATTCCGACGATCAATCTGATCCCACCGGAGGAAAAACTTCTGCCGCCTTTTGGCGTCTATGTGACAGAAGTGTTTATCGATGATAAAAGGTATTACGGTGTCACAAATGTAGGGTGCAAACCTACGATAAAGGGAAATAATCCGGTCGGGGTGGAGACACATCTTCTGGATTTTAGGGAAGATGTGTATGAGAAAGTGGTAACGGTTGAATTTCGGACAATGATCCGGGAAGAACGCAAGTTTGAAAGTATTGAAAAACTTCAGGAACAGATGATGAATGACATTGCATTTACAAGAGCTTTTTTCGCAAAAATGAAATAGGATGAATGGACAGGTAAATGCCACTTTGTAAAATCTGGATCTACAAATATTACAAAAATGTTACAAATATGATTGACATTGTAATAAGTGACTGTTATACTGTAAAAAGTTTGAAAAATATATTTTGTAAGATGAAAAAGAAGCAGAAAGACATGCAGATGTTCAGGAGGCATTATGAAATCCAAATATATCAGAGCAATATGTCTTGGAGCAGCAGGATTACTAGTTATTTCCACTGCAGCGATCAACAATCATAAACAGAGTGAAGATGTGACAGCTAAGGCAGTTGCCACAGCTTCTGTAATAGAAGAAAGTGCAGAGACGGTCGACGCAGGTGTGACAGCCGGTATTGCAAGCGTGACAGCACAGGCACTTGCCAGTGATGAAGACGTGGCAACTGTTTCTGATACAGATACAGAACTTACAGCAGCAGCACAGGAGGAAGTGACATCCGTATATGGATATACGAATCTTGGAATTGCAGTGGTAGATTCCGGTAACTTAAATGTCCGTGAGACACCGGGAACCGATGCAGCGCTTGTCGGTAAGATGCCAAACCATGCAGCCTGCGAAGTGTTAGGTGTGGATGGGGAATGGACACAGATCCAGTCCGGGGAAGTCACCGGATATGTAAAGTCTGAGTATCTGGTCATCGGAAATGAGGCGGCCGCTCTGGCAGAGCAGGTAAAAGAGACGGTTGCCAAAGTAACAACGACAACTCTTTACGTGAGGGAAGAGCCCAATACAGACTGCAGTATCGTGACTTCTATGCCAATGGGTGAGGAGTTAGAGGTTGTAGAGCAGTTAGATGGCTGGGTAAAAGTAAGTATCGACAGTGATGAGGGATATGTATCCGCAGACTATATCGAGATCAATACGGAACTTCCGACAGCTATGACTATGACGGAAGTAAGATATGGACAGGGAGTCTCGGATGTCCGTGTGGATCTGGTATCTTATGCATGCCAGTTCGTAGGAAATCCTTATGTGTGGGGTGGTACAAGCCTGACAAGAGGCGCTGACTGTTCCGGTTTTGTCATGAGTGTATTTGCAAACTATGGTGTTTCACTGCCACATTCTTCTGGTTCGCAGGCAGGCTGCGGAACAAGCATCTCTGCATCGGAAGCACAGCCGGGAGATTTGTTCTTCTATGGTAATGGAAGCAGAATCAATCATGTGGCGATCTATATTGGAAACGGACAGGTGGTACATGCAAGTTCCCCTCGTACCGGAATCAAAATCTCCGGTGCATGCTACCGTAATCCGGTAAAAGTAGTCCGTGTATTGCAGGATTAATCTGGCTTAATTACAAAATTTTTGTTTACAAATACAGAAAGACTGTGTTATACTATGCAAGCATGAGTTTAGCCCATATTCGGTGAATGGACACTCCGACCTTTCGCTGAGTATCATGTTTTATTGGGCGATTAAGAATAAGAAGGAGGATCATAACATGATCGCAAAAGAAAAGAAACAGGAAATTATCGCTAAATACGGTAGAACAGCAAATGATACTGGATCTCCAGAGGTACAGGTAGCTCTTTTAACAGCCCGTATCACAGAGTTAACAGATCACTTAAAAGAGAACCCAAATGATCATCATTCCAGAAGAGGTCTTCTGAAAATGGTAGGTCAGAGACGTGGTTTACTTGCTTACTTAAAGAAAATCGATATCGAGAGATACCGTGCATTGATCGACAGCTTAGGCTTAAGAAAGTAATAGTAGGTATAAGCAGAATAGAGCGGAGTTTTCACCGCTCTATTTTTTTGCTTTATAGGAAATTTCTCAAATCGTCAGAAATAGTGTATAATAGGCTGGAAATAAAAAATGACATAACAAAAGAGCGAAGGGGGCTTCGCCATGACGTTGTTTATGAAGTTTTTTGTTTTGGTTTAGGTTAGCTGCACTATCTGACTATGGAGAAAGAATTATTATGAACATGGATTTATCCATATTTCATAACCTTTCGATATTGTTCAAATAGTGCAGTTTTTTTGTGGTAAACTTCTAAAACCAACATAGAAGTACCACACTCGGAACAACAGAGAGGGTCGTATCCGAAAGAGAGCAGAATGGATTGCCGCCAGTCCTGAATAGAACGTAGGAAACGTTGTTTTTCGGCAGAAATACATTTACGGAGCTTCATTTCCTGCTTATGATGTTTTGCATATATCCCATAGTAGCGAAGCATTTTGAAATGTTTTTCGGGGATATGGACAATGAGTTTTTGAATGAAGTTTAAAGCAGGAATGGTTTCAGTAACAGTTTTATTGTCTTCGTGTCTGGTGTAATGAAAGGTTACGTTTTCACCGTCATAAGTATCAATACGCGATGTGGCAATAACAGGTCTGCCGAGGTATCGGCTGATGTATTTAATGGTGATATCAGGAGTGCAAAGATTTGGTTTTGCACGGACATAAAAGCCGTCAGCGTGTTTCGTGTACATTTCATTTTTGACTTTGCGAAAAGCCGGACCAATGCGGGAGGTAAGTCGTTCAAGCAGTACTTTGCGAAAAGCATTACGAAGGAAATTGTAATCAAAGTGTTTGACAGGACGCCAAGGAGTGATGTTACCAGCCCCACCTTCTGAGATGAGAGCGTGGATATGAGGATTCCATTTTAAATCACGCCCAAAAGTGTGAAGAACACAGATAAGCCCAGGAGTAAAGTTTTCGGTTTTATTCATTTTGGAAAACATGCGTAAGACAACATCACGAACAGAATGAAATAAACAATCTAAGAGAGTTCTGTCTTCGAGAAAATAAACGCGAAGTTCCGCTGGGATAGTGAAAACACAATGGCGATGAACGCAAGAAACAAGCTTACAGGACATATGAAAAGAACGAAGCTGGTTGTATTTGTTTCCGCAGGAAGGGCAAAAACGACTTTTACAGCGAAAGGGAACAAATTTAAGATTTCCACAGTGAGGACAGCCATACATGGCACCACCGTGAGAAGGATCACCACAATGAATCATCTTGTTGACATTTTCAATGACAGCAGGACGAGGATGGAGTTCGTAAATGATGTGTTCATAATAATCGGTAAAGATGGATTGTAATATATTCATAATAGAATTTTACAATAAAGAAAGAGATAAGAAAACCCCTTCCCCTCATGAATGAGGGGTTAGGGGAGTTGAGAGTGTCGCAGACACTTTTTTATTTGTAAATAGCTGGAAAACAGTGAAAAGTATGCTATAATAAAGAATGCCGGGCGATTTTATGCTTGCGTCTGAATCATACATCATGTAATATGTTAGATAGACTTCATTTTTGAAAAACAAGGAGGAAATTATGGAAAACGAGACTGTCTCTAAGAATTTTATTGAGCAGATGATTGATAAAGATATCGAGGAGGGATACTGCCATGAGGTTCATACCAGATTCCCACCGGAACCAAATGGTTACCTTCATATTGGACATGCAAAGTCCATTCTTTTAAACTATGGGCTGGCACAGAAGTACGGCGGAAAGTTCAATCTTCGATTTGATGATACAAACCCGACCAAGGAGAAAACAGAATTTGTAGAGGCGATCCAGTCTGATATTGAATGGCTCGGCGCTGACTGGGAGGGAAGACTTTTCTTTGCATCGGATTATTTTGACCAGATGTATGAAGGTGCAGTAAAGCTGATCAAAAAGGGAAAAGCTTATGTATCAGACCTTTCCGCAGAACAGATCCGTGAATACAGAGGAACTTTGACAGAACCGGGAAAAGAAGATCCATACAGCACACGTTCTGTAGAAGAGAATCTGGCATTATTTGAAGATATGAAGAATGGTAAGTTCGCCGATGGTGAAAAAGTACTCCGTGCAAGGATCGACATGGCATCTTCCAATATTAATATGAGAGATCCGGTTATCTATCGTGTGGCACATATGACACACCACAGAACAGGCGACAAATGGTGCATCTATCCAATGTATGACTATGCGCATCCGATCGAGGATGCGATCGAGGGAATTACCCATTCTATCTGTACTCTGGAGTTTGAGGATCACAGACCATTATATAACTGGGTAGTGGAAGAAGTTGGCAAAGATATGATCCCGGATAAGGATGAGATGCCGCCAAGACAGATCGAGTTTGCAAAATTATACCTTACAAATGTAGTAACAGGAAAGCGTTACATCAAGCGTCTGGTAGAAGAAGGCATCGTTGACGGATGGGATGATCCTCGTCTGGTTTCGATCGCAGCACTCAGAAGAAGAGGATTTACACCGGAATCCATTAAGATGTTCGTAGAACTCTGCGGAATCTCCAAAGCAAACAGTTCTGTCGATTATGCAATGCTCGAGTACTGTATCCGTGAGGATTTGAAATTAAAGAAACCACGTATGATGGCAATCCTTGATCCGGTCAAAGTAGTCATTGATAACTATCCGGAAGGACAGATTGAATATCTGGATGTTGTGAATAACCTTGAAAACGAAGAACTTGGAAGCAGAAAAGTGCCATTTGGAAGGGAAATCTACATTGACCGTGAGGACTTTATGGAAGAGCCGCCAAAGAAATATTTCCGTATGTTCCCGGGAAATGAAGTCCGTCTTATGAACGCATACTTTGTAACATGCAACAGCTTCGTGAAAGATGAGAACGGTAAAGTGACAGAGATCCACTGTACCTACGATCCGGCTTCCCGCGGAGGAAACAGCCCGGATGGACGTAAAGTAAAAGGAACGATCCAGTGGGTATCTGCTGAGAAGAATGTAAAAGCAGAGATCCGGTTGTATGAAAATATTGTGGATGAAGAGAAGGGTGTATACAATGAGGACGGAAGCCTGAACCTGAATCCAAACTCACTGACAGTATTAAAGGACTGTTATGTAGAGGAGAATCTTGCAGACGCAAAGGCTTATGACAGCTTCCAGTTTGTGCGTCAGGGATTCTTCTGTGTAGATGCAAAAGATTCTACACCGGAACATCTCGTATTTAACAGGATCGTTTCGCTGAAGAGTTCATTTAAATTACCGTCAAATAACTAATTTACGATCAAGAAAAGCAGTCAATATTGGAGGAACGTATATGAATTTATTCAAGGGACTAGAAAAGTTCGGTCTGAAGACAGAGGGTACAGAAAATCTGTTTGAAGAAGAAAAAAGGACCAATGCATCAACAGAGCAGGGAGAGGCAAAAGAAGAAATACCTTCTGAGGAATCATTTCTGTTAGAAAAATCAGTGCGCTGCACTGTGTGCGATAAAGTGTTCAAAACAAAAATGATCAAAAACGGAAGAGTGAAACGTCTCGAACCGGATTTTGATCTGAGACCAAGATTTATGTATATTGATACTTTAAAATATGATGTTGCATCATGTCCAAACTGCGGTTATACAGCAATGAACCGCTACTTTGAACATCTGTCATCGGTCCAGATCAAACTGATCAAAGAGAAAATATGTGCAAATTTTAAGCCGACTGGTGAAGAACCGGCGGTATATGATTATGATACGGCAATTAACCGTTACAAACTCGCACTGTTTAATACTCTGGTAAAAAAAGGAAAAGCAAGTGAGAAGGCATATACCTGTCTTAAGATTTCATGGCTCTATCGTGGAAAGTTAGAGGGCATGGATGAGAAGGATGCTTCGCTGGAACAGGAACGCAGGGAGTGTCTGGAGCAGCAGGAGGCATTTTATAATCAGGCTTATGAAGGCTTTTTAAAAGCAGTATCAACTGAGATGTTTCCAATGTGCGGCATGGATCAGACAACAGTAGATTACCTGTTAGCTGTTATGTCAAAGCATTTCAAACGTTACGATACTGCGTCCAAATGTATTTCCAGGATCTTGTCTACAAGCTCTGCTTCTAAGAAGATGAAGGATCGTGCATTCGATCTGAAAGAGGAGATCATCCGGGAAATTAAGGATTCCAAAGCGTAAAAGGCGGCAGGGGAAGATCAGACATCAGAATTGGCAAAGAGTAAGAGGATTGCAATGAACGAGATTATGATTGATCTGCAGGGGGGTGCGAAAGCACCCCTTTATGAAAAAATATATGAATATATAAAAAATGAGATTGTTGACGGTAAGATTTCCAAAGGGGAAAAATTACCGTCAACCCGTTTATTGGCAAAAAATCTGTCTGTGAGCCGCAGCACGGCGGAACTGGCATACGATCAGCTTTTGGCAGAAGGGTATATTGAGGCGGAACCATACCGGGGATATTTTGTCTGTGATATTGAGGCGCTGTATCAGTTAGAACAGCGGAATCACATGCAGGAAAAACTGCAGGCAGGGCAAAGCTGGCAACTGGGATGGAAAACTGAGACAGAAAAAAAAGTTGAAAATTTGACTGCAGAGATTTCATTAAAACATGGAGCAGGATCTTCAAAACAGAAGGAAATTGATTTTTCCCCTTACACGATCGATACGCAGAATTTTCCGTACAATGTCTGGCGGAAACTGCATAAAAATGTCCTGCTTGATGACAGGGAAGAAATTCTTTTGTCGGGAGATGGACAGGGAGATTATGAACTCCGCGTGGCAATTGCAGATTATCTTCATCAGGCAAGAGGTGTGAATTGTGCCGCAGAACAGATCGTAATCGGCGCAGGTAATGAATATTTAGAACTTCTGCTTGCGCAGGTGTTAGGAGAAAAGAAGACCGTACTGATGGATGATACGACTTATCTGCAGGCGTGCGGCACTTTTTCCAATATGGGGGATCTGGTGAAAAATATTCCGGCAGAGCAGGGGAGCATGCCGATCGAGGCAGTGCGCAGGGAAAACGCAGATATCTTATATGTTATGCCGTCACACCAGTTCCCTTTGGGAACAGTCATGCCTTTAAAACAGCGGCTGGAACTTTTAAAATGGGCATCGGAGAAAGAAGGCAGATATCTGATCGAGGATGATCATGACAGTGAGTACCGTTATAAAGGAAAGCCGATCCCCTCGTTACAGAGCATTGACCACGAGGAGAAAGTCATTTATCTCGGCACTTTTTCTAAGAGCATTGCACCGTCACTCCGTATCAGTTATATGGTGCTGCCACAACATTTGTTAAAAAATTATCAGAACTTCTGTGGCTTTTATTCCACAACTGTTTCAAAAATCCAGCAGGAAGTTTTGCGCGAATTTATCCGTGGTGGATATTTTGGAAGACATCTAAATAAAATGCGTGGAATTTATAAAAACAAGCATGATTTTTTAGTCGGCGAATTGAAGAAAAAAAACTGGGTGGAGAATATTGCAGGGGATAACGCAGGACTGCATGTGCTTGTGCAGGTGAATACAACGCTTACAGAGGAAGAAATCTGTAAAAAAGCCACAGAGTGCGGAATCCGCCTTATGGGTATCAGAGAGCATTATATTCACACACCGCCGGAGGGAAGACCGGTACTCTTGTTAGGATATGGAAAACCGGACGAACAGGAAATACAAAAAGGGCTGGAAGTGCTTGAAAGCATTATAACCGGAAGAAACAGTAACAACTGTAAAAAGCCATAAAAGAACAACTGATGAATTATCTACTGGATGGCCGGTGTGAAATCTCGAACAACCATGCTGAATGAAAAGCCAAAAGCTATGCAATCGGACGGAAAGCCTTCCTGTTCCACACATCAGAAGCCGGTGCCGGAGCAAGTGCGGTGATGTACAGTATCGTGGAAACAGCAAAAGCAAACAATCTGAATATTTTCCAGTACCTCTATACGGTACTCCTGTATATGCCGGATTACATGAATTCGTCCGCAGGTATAGAGCAGCTGATGCCATGGAGTGACTTTATAAAGGAAAAATGTTCAGGGCTGATTAACGTGGAATCTAATGTTCTGGAAAATAGAATTCCCCTGCCACTTAGGTAGCAGAGGAATTGATAATAAATGTTAATCGTTTCCTGTTTTAACAGAATTTAGGAAAAGGGTAGACGGCGTGTTATTCATCGCTTACAAAGAAGGGAAGAAAAATTGGAAGACTTCTATTTTAATAGAAAACAAAAAGTGAAATACCGTTTGTCAGATAGAAATTCCTGACAGCCGGTATTTTGATTTGCAAAGGATTATATGTGTTGATGAAGGAATTAAGTATTAATTAGTGCGTATTACTTAAAACAACATTGCAGTTAAATTCGGTTTGCGAGTAGCTGATTTTTAAGAAACCTTCATATTTCTTAACACTATTTTCAACATTGTAAAGACCAGTTCCATAGTCTTTAGAAGAGAATGTTCCGCATTTTGTGTATGAATTGCAACTATTTTTGACGTTGATTATAACAAAGTTATTATGGGAACTAACTATTACTGATACTTCTTTATTGGTTTTGCAAAGAGCACTAGCAGATAAGGCGTTTTCAAGCAAATTTGAAAATATAGTTGTGATGTCAATGTCATCCATAAATCTAAAATCAGTTTGTTCAACGGTACATTTATACAGAATGCCGTGTTGTTCTGCAAAAATCTTTTTTTCGTTCAGTATAAGATTTAGAACTGTATTATTGCTGTATGGGAATAATACAAAATCTGATATAAGTCTATCCATTCCTTTGATATAGTTATCTGCTTTTTCAAATTCATTGCTTTTATATAGTTGCTCTATCGTATTAACATGCTTATCTATGTCATGTATCATTTGTAACGATTTCTGATAGTTTGTGTCTAATTGTTTATAATATTTAAGTTGTAAGTTTGCTTGCTGCTCTGATCGGGCTATTTTAGACTTTAATTTTTGATTTTCAATAATGTATTCAAGTAGCCACATAATATGAAGATTAATAAATACGGTAATTATAATTGTTAAATATCCTATATATTTGTCAGTCTCCGGTATTGTAACAGAATAACCTATTTTAGCGTTTAAGCAAATGTTTACTATACTACAGAATGATAATAAAATATATAAAATCAATTGTTTCATAGGAAGTACACTATGCTGTTTTGACAAATAACGATTCTTGGTTACCTGGTATAAACATATAATTAATAATTTTGAAATAGCCATTTTAAAAACGGAATGTGCTGGTTCGCATAATGGAAACTTAATAAAAATCAAAAACAATTCATATAGAGCGACCCCTATTGTTTCAAAAAAGGTTAAAAGAAATATGAAAAAGTATAAATCCAGGAGTAAAGTTTTCTTTGAACTCCATGGATCATAAAATAGTAAGCATATAACAGGTGTAAGAATGATAATCCAACTTGCAAAATTTAAAATAGGGTAATTAAAAAGATTTATAATTCCAATTAAGACTCCGACGGAAATGGTAACTATATTATAAATCCATTTTTTTGAATATGTAGAGTTAAAATTTATTTTAAAATGATCAAAAATTAGTTGTGCAGAAACATAACAATTAATTACAGAAACAAAGTAAATGATATAAGTATTCATAAAAGGATCTCCCTTTATAGTATTAACATTTTTTCTAAATAATTGTTTAGAGCATTTTTGAATAGTACGGCACGTTTTTGAGACAAAGGAATCCTTATCCCATTGGTCATTAATAATTCGTAGTTTTTTATATCTTTTACATATTTTAAATTAACTACAAAACTTTGATGTGGCATAAAAAAGTTATAACTCGCCATGTCAATATCTATATTTCCGATTTTTTCATTAAAATGATAATCACCGCTTTTACTGCATATCTTGACATATCGTTTCTTTATATATTCAAAAAAATATATATCATCTATATTAAATTCGGTCAATCCTTGCTCATAAGTTATGAAATGCGCAATATAAAGGGGATCATTATTTTGTGATTCATAAATAAGAATGTCATTAAGTTGTTTATAAATGATTTTTTTTGAAATTGGCTTAGTAAGGAATGCAAAAGAATGTACATTATTATGTGCCGTTTCATGATATTGTTTATAATTCGTAATATAAATTATATATGTAAATGCATTCAATTTTCGGAGCTGAGTACCTATATCTATGCCGTTTTCTGTTTGTAAAATAATGTCCAAGAAGATAACGTTATATTTTGGTGATGATTCTAACAATTTTTTGCCGGAATCATATAAATCAACGGATATGGATATATTATTTTCGGTGGCAAATTCTTCTATGCATTTTTGAATTGAACTGAGTACAATCTTGTCATCATCACAAATGGCAACAGTAAACATTTTTTACCTCTTTTATTATATTTGTAGTAGGAAGCAACTAATCTAATACAAATTATAACATATATCGTGAGAATACACTATGAAATAGTTGTGTATGTTAGGGCGAAAAACTGTATATCGGGGCATACTTATTGTTTTTATTCAAAACTCTTTTATAATATAAAAAAAATTTTTTGAGGAGGATTTGTATGAAAATAAAAGGGTTATTAATAATTGTAATATGTATGATAGGTCTATTGGGATGTACTTCAAAAGGATTTGATATTGAAAGAGTATATCAATTTGTTGAGATACAGTCATCAAATGGTAAAGAGATAGGAACTATAGTGAATTCGGATGATTTAGAATTTTTTTTTGAGGAAATGAAATTTCAAGAATGGAAATATATTGAAGAAAAAGAAGATTTTGGTAAATGTATTTACAAATTTATAGCTTATGAATTTGTAAAAGATGATGAAGAGTACTATATTAGGGAAGACCCATATGAGTTATATAAAGTAGATGACAACTATTATATTATTCAAGATAGTGATGTTATTTCCATTCCAAAAAGCGCGGGGCAATTTTTGAATTCAATTGAAAATAAAATTACAATAACTCAACCTATATCAGAAGATATTCTGGATAATTGGGAAAATAGAATT
>OIEE01000562.1_pt1 | contig 11964 bp, 10 predicted proteins | sample 1581701 | NCBI WGS metagenome assembly OIEE01 (sample SAMN01760976, study PRJEB22395) | human gut metagenome | reverse complement strand
ACAATTGAAAGAAGAGTAGGATGAGTTTCGCAATTGCCTGCTACGATATTTAGATGACAAGGAGAAGGATTGTATGAGATATGTTTTGGAAAATGACACATTGCGTGTGGAGATCGATTCTTTTGGGGCAGAACTAAAATCCGTAAAGAGAAAATCCGACGATAAAGAGTACATGTGGTATGCGGACAAAAAATATTGGGGAAGAACCTCCCCTGTGTTGTTTCCGTTTGTGGGGAACTGCAGAAATAAAGAGTACCGCTATGGCGGAAAAACGTATGCAATAGGGCAGCACGGCTTTGCAAGGGATATGGAACATACCATGGAATCCCAGACAGAGGATACCATCTGGTTTTCTTTACATTCCGACGAAGAAACCATGAAAAAATATCCATTTGCATTTGTATTAAAAATTGGATACAAACTGACAGGCAATGAATTAAAAGTCATGTGGAAAGTGGAAAACCCGGATACAAAGACCTTATATTTTTCCATTGGCGCACATCCGGCTTTCTTATGTCCGTTTCATGACGAAGAAAGCAAGCTTGGATATGGTCTGCAATTTGCAGGATTAAAAGAAGTGCATCATCATGGAAATACACCGGATACCGGACTGGCAGTAATGAGTGAAGATATTGTAATCCCGCTGGAGGATGAGAAAGTGTACTTTACACCGGGATTTTTTGACCGCTGCACTTATATGGTGGAAGGAAAACAGACCGGGGAAGTTTCACTGGTCACACCGGATGGAAAGCCTTATGTGACTATGGATTTTGATGCACCTTTATTTGCAATCTGGTCACCGGAAGGAAAAGATGCGCCATTTGTCTGCATTGAACCTTGGTATGGAAGATGTGATGCGGATGATTTTGAGGGCACATTAGAGGAACGGGCATACGAGAACGCAGTGGAGCCGGAGCAGGCATTTGAGGCTTCTTACAGCATCCGTTACCTGTAAAAAGGGAGAAAGATTTCATCTATCCCGGAATAACATAAGCGGGCTTTGAAAAAAATCCGCATAAGCAGCCGGATTGCTTCATATATATAGACAGAAGTGAAAGTCTGGCGGTGGCGGATTGGGAACAGGATTGAGATTAAGGGCGAGAGATGCAAAGGAAAACCCGGCAAAAGTGCTGGCAATGGTTGTTTTTATCATGTTTATCATAAGTGCGTTATTGTTATTGCTTCTGGCATTGCTTTTATACCGGCTGGAGCTCTCGGAGGCAGTTGTCAAAGTGGCAGTGATCGTTATTTATATCATAACGGGGCTGACTGGAGGCATTCTGATGGGAAAAAAGATCAGGGATAAAAAGTTCCTCTGGGGATTTGTGGCAGGAACGGTTTATTTTGGAATTTTGTTTGCCGTCTCACTGATCATAAAGGGGGGAGCAGGCATTGAACCGGTGAAAATGATCACAACCTGGGTGCTCTGTGCGTGTGCGGGAACTGCCGGCGGCATGATCAGTTAAAAAAATGCTTTTCTTATGAAAAACTATGTGTTATACTATAAAGCAGTGAAAAAGATTTTTAAAGGAGAAATAATCATGAAACACGTTAAAACATTAAATACTAGAAAATTACAGAACACAGTAAAAAAAGGTGGATGCGGCGAATGTCAGACATCCTGCCAGTCTGCTTGTAAGACATCCTGCACAGTAGGAAACCAGACTTGCGAGAACAAATAAGTTTTAACTCAAAAGTGAATAATGACACTCACAAACGACCGTTCGCGCAGCGTGCGGTCATTTGTACGTTATAGATATGTGTAATGATTGCACATATTATGAGGAAAAGATGATAGAAAGTGAGGAAATATTATAGTGGTTCATCAGTATAAGAACAACGGCTATGATATTGTTCTGGATGTAAACAGCGGTGCAATCCACGTAGTTGACGATGTGACATATGATGTCATTGAGATGTATGCTGCACGTGAGAACGCAGCAGATACCTCTGCGGAAGAGATTGTAACTGCATTATCCGGCAAATATGGAAAAGAAGAAGTAGAAGAAGCGATTGACGAAGTTCAGACATTGATCAAAAATGAGGAACTTTTCACAAAGGACACCTATGAAAACTATATGATGGATTTCAAAAAGCGTCCGACCGTTGTAAAAGCCCTTTGTTTACATATCGCACATGACTGCAATCTTGCCTGTCGTTACTGCTTTGCAGAAGAGGGCGAGTATCATGGAAGAAGGGCATTGATGTCCTTTGAGACCGGTAAAAAAGCATTGGATTTCCTGATCGCAAATTCCGGTAACAGAAGAAACTTAGAGGTGGATTTCTTTGGTGGAGAACCTCTTATGAACTGGCAGGTTGTAAAAGACCTCGTAGCCTACGGAAGAGAGCAGGAGAAGATCCACAACAAGAACTTCCGTTTTACACTTACTACAAACGGCGTTTTATTAAATGATGAGATCATGGAATTTGCCAACAAAGAAATGGGCAATGTGGTTTTAAGCATTGACGGAAGAAAAGAAGTCCATGATCATATGAGACCATTCCGCAAGGGAGCAGGAAGCTATGACCTGATCGTGCCGAAGTTCCAGAAATTTGCAGAGAGCCGCAATCAGGACAAGTATTATGTGAGAGGTACTTTCACACACAATAACCTTGATTTCTCCAATGATGTGCTGCATCTGGCAGATCTTGGATTCAAACAGATCTCAGTAGAGCCTGTAGTGGCACAGCCAACCGAGGATTATGCAATCCGTGAGGAAGACCTTCCACAGCTTTATGAGGAATATGACAAGCTGGCTGCTGAGATGGTAAAGAGACATAAAAATGGAAATGATTTCAACTTCTTCCATTTTATGATAGATCTGGAGGGTGGACCGTGCGTGGCAAAACGTCTTTCCGGCTGTGGTTCAGGAACAGAGTATCTGGCAGTGACACCTTGGGGTGACCTTTATCCTTGTCATCAGTTTGTTGGAAATGAGGATTTCCTGCTTGGAAATGTGGACGAGGGTATCAAACGTCAGGATATCTGTGATGAATTTAAGTGCTGCAATGTTTATGCGAAAGAAAAATGCCGTAACTGTTTTGCAAAATTCTATTGCAGTGGCGGATGTGCAGCAAACTCCTACAATTTCCATGGAGATATCCACAATGCATACGACATCGGATGTGCACTTCAGAAAAAGCGTATTGAATGCGCAATCATGATTAAGGCTGCCGAGGCAGACGAAGAATAAAGGAAGGGTAAAACAATGAAAAAGAGTAAAGCAGCAGTCATATTGGCAGTGATCCTTGCAGCGTTTGTGGGACTTGCTTATTATGCATCAATTATTCTTTCATCCACCGGAATCGGCGAAGATATGTCAATTCCTCTGGGACTGGATCTCTCCGGTGGTGTTTCCATTACTTATCAGGTAGTGGACGAGAATCCAAGTGCTGAAGATATGAGTGATACCATTTATAAACTTCAGAAACGTGTAGACAGTTACAGTACAGAAGCTTCCGTATATCAGGTTGGAGACGACAGAATTACGGTTGAGATCCCTGGTGTGCAGGATGCAAATGAGATTTTAGAGGATCTTGGAAATCCGGGATCTTTAGAGTTCCAGATGCCGGATGGATCAGTTTTCATGACCGGTGACATGGTGGAAGATGCTCAGGGAGCAACAGCGACCGACAGATATGGAAACAAACAATATATTGTATCTTTAAAGTTAACAGACGAAGGTGCAAAGATATTCGGTGAAGTAACAAGCGAGAATATTGGCAAGAACCTTCCAATCGTATATGATGGGGAGACGATCAGTTATCCGCAGGTGCAGAGTGCAATCACAGGTGGTGAAGCACAGATCACAGGAATGTCTTCTTTTGAAGAGGCAGATAATTTGGCAACCCAGATCCGTATCGGTTCTCTTTCTTTACAGCTTTCCGAGTTAGAGTCCTCTGTCGTAGGAGCACAGTTGGGAAGCCAGGCGATCGCCTCCAGTTTAAAGGCAGGTGCGATCGGTCTTGCAATCGTCATGGTATTTATGATCGTGATGTACGCAGTACCGGGTATTGCAGCATCCTTAGCACTTGCAATTTATACAACTTTAGTGATTGCAACCTTATATTTATTCGATATTACACTGACGCTTCCGGGTATCGCAGGTATTATCCTTGGTATCGGTATGGCGGTGGATGCGAACGTTATCGTATTTGCACGTATCCGTGAGGAGATCGCAACCGGAAAATCGGTTCAGACATCTATGAAGATCGGTTTCCAGAAAGCAATGTCAGCTATCTTAGATGGTAACATTACAACTTTGATCGCATCTGTTGTGCTTATGGCGCTAGGTTCCGGTACCGTAAAAGGTTTTGCCTATACTTTAATGATCGGTATCATCCTTTCCCTTTTTACAGCAATGGTTGTGACCAGATACATTCTGTATTCTCTGTATGCATTGGGACTGAAGAGTGAAAAACTTTACGGTCGTGCAAAAGAGAGAAAGAGCATTGATTTTATTGGAAAAAAAGCAGTATTCTTTACAATTTCCGGTATCATTATCGCTGCCGGACTGATCAGTATGGGAGTACATTCCGCAACAGAGGGCAAGGCATTGAACTATGGTCTTGACTTTATGGGTGGAACTTCCACAACGGCTGATTTTGGCAAAGATATGTCCATCGAGGATATCGAGAATGACATTGTTCCTTATGTGGAAAAAGTAACCGGGGATTCCGATGTGCAGGCAACAAAAGTAGAAGGAACAACACAGGTTACAATTAAGACACGTACCTTAAGTCTTGATGAGCGTCAGAAATTGGAAGATACACTGGCAGAAAATTGTGATGTGGATGCATCCACCATCACTTCCCAGAGTATCAGTTCTACCATCAGTGGTGAGATGCGTTCCGATGCATTGAAAGCGGTTATCGTGTCCTGTATCTTTATGTTACTTTACATCTGGTTCCGTTTTAAGGATATCAGATTTGCAGCAAGTGCGATCCTTGCATTGGTTCATGACGTTCTTGTTGTGATCACAGTATATGCACTTGTGCGTATTTCTGTAGGAAGTACCTTTATTGCATGTGTTCTTACCATCGTAGGTTACTCTATCAATGATACGATCGTTATTTTTGACCGTATCCGTGAGAATCTTGCATTAAAGACCGGAAAACAGACTGCGGAGGAATTGCGTGAAGTTGCGAATAAGAGTCTGACACAGACATTGTCCAGAAGTATTAATACTTCTATCACAACCTTTATCATGGTTGTGATGCTCTACATTTTAGGTGTGGCAAGTATCCGTGATTTCTCACTTCCACTTATGGCAGGTCTTGTATGTGGTGCTTATTCTTCTATCTGCATCGCAACAGAGTTATGGTATGTCATGAAAGTACATTTAGGAAAAAATAAAGCAACAAAATAGTTGTGAAATAGGAAAACGGCTGCCTTCCGGCGGCCGTTTTTGCATTTCACATTTACAGAAAAAACGAAGGGAGACAGGAGAATGCAAAAAGGACTTTTGATCTATCTGATCGTTATGAATCTCATTGGACTTGCAGTGATGGCAATGGACAAAAGCAAGGCGAGACATCATGCATGGCGGATACCGGAGAAAACACTTTTCCTTGTGAGTATTTTAGGCGGCAGTGTCGGAACGTGGGCCGGCATGTATCTGTTTCATCATAAGACAAAGCACTGGTATTTTGTGGTGGGAATGCCACTTATTCTGATCTTACAGATATGCATTACGGCATTGATTGGGAATATGCATGGGTTTGGGATGTGATAAAGGCATGGTTTGCGACAGCGTATACATTTTTTAAATAAATTTATAATTGAATATTTACAGAAAGTCCTTTATAATGAACTTTAAAATCTGGCGGAAGACAAGGAGGAGTTTATGTACACATTAGAAGATATTCAGGCAGTGGATATGGAAGTCGCACAGGCAATTACCGATGAACTTGACAGACAGAACAGTCATATTGAGCTGATCGCATCCGAAAACTGGGTAAGCCCGGCGGTTATGTCAGCAATGGGAAGTGTCCTGACGAATAAATATGCGGAAGGTTATCCGGGAAAGAGATATTACGGTGGCTGCGAGTGCGTGGACGTTGTGGAAGAACTGGCAAGAGAGCGCGCAAAAGAATTATTTGGGTGTGAGTATGTCAATGTGCAGCCACATTCCGGTGCGCAGGCAAATATGGCGGTACAGTTTGCAATTTTAAAACCGGGTGATACGATCATGGGAATGAACTTAGACCATGGTGGACATCTGACACATGGTTCTCCGGTCAATTTTTCCGGAAGTTATTTTCATGTAGTACCATATGGTGTCAATGACGAGGGATTCATTGATTATGATAAAGTGGAAGAACTTGCAATGGAATGTAAACCAAAAATGATCATTGCAGGGGCATCCGCTTATGCCAGAACTATTGATTTCAAGAGATTCCGTGAGATTGCAGATGCATGTGGTGCAGTGCTCATGGTCGATATGGCGCATATTGCAGGACTTGTGGCAGCAGGACTTCATCCAAGCCCAATTCCATATGCACACGTTGTGACGACCACAACACACAAGACACTGCGCGGACCGAGAGGCGGAATGATTTTGAGCAGTCAGGAAGTTGCGGACAAGTATAACTTTAACAAAGCAATCTTCCCGGGTATTCAGGGCGGACCACTGATGCATGTGATCGCAGCCAAGGCAGTCTGCTTCAAAGAGGCATTGCAGCCGGAATTTAAGGTTTACCAGCAGAATATTATTGACAACGCACAGGCACTCTGCAAGGGACTGATGGATCGTGGAATTAAGATCGTATCCGGTGGAACAGACAATCACCTCATGCTCGTAGATCTGACCAATTATGATCTTACCGGAAAAGCAGTTGAGAAACTTCTGGATTCCGTCAACATTACCTGCAATAAGAATACCATTCCAAACGACCCGAAATCTCCATTTGTGACAAGTGGTGTACGTCTTGGAACTCCGGCGGTAACTTCCCGCGGATTAAACACGGATGATATGGATCAGATCGCAGAGGCGATCGCAATGATGATCAAAGAGGGTGAGCCGGCAGCCGACAAGGCAAAGGCGATCGTGAAATCTTTGACAGAGAAATATCCATTGAAATAAAATAAATTTTTTTGTTGAATAAGAAGTGGTTATCTGCTTCATGAGTAAAAAAGCCTCCCGATAAAAATGTGGGAATTGCGATGAAAGGCAATCCGGATCATTTTTGCCGGGAGGCTTTTGTGGTTTAGGAATGCAGCGTTTTGCAAAAAAATAAGAGTTTAGCAGAAATGATCATCTTGCGAGCACATCAATGATCTGTCCAACGTACATGGTGTGCATATCGCCGTCTTTGTACCATTTGTCAGCAATCTCGGAATCGAGGAAGGAATCATCCGTGATTCTGGTAGCAGACATTTTTTCACAGACCAAAACAAGATTTCCCTCATCAATGTATGGGATTCCATGCCGGTAGTCCACGGTAAGCCCAGCGTTTGCAATCTTATCCTCGTTCCGGCCGGAATGGGAGCCACAGTAATTCAAGGCATCGCGGTACTGATCACTTACAAATGTAAGGGAGAAAAAGTCTCCCGCATCGATCAGTTCCTTGGTATATCTGGAATCACGGACAAAAACATAGACAACATTTTTGCCCCATAAAACACCAACACCGCCCCAGCTAATGGTCATTGTATTGGATTCCTGTTTATTTCCGGCTGTGAGCAGCGCCCATTCTTTGCCGATTTTCGTAAATGGATTCATGTCCAGCATGTCAACTGGAATTGGCTGAAATGTATGCATAGGGATCACCTCTCATAATTTTTTTAGGTAGTTTTATTATATTACAGGAGAGTGGAAAAGTCACTTGAAAAAGATAATAAAATCAGGTTATAGAAAATAAAACAGATAATAACTAATAGTTATACATAACATAAGGCTTCGGAATAATCTTGACATGAAAAAAAGAAAGTATCATAATGGTTGTCAAAGTTAATTTCCCAAAAGTGTAATGGGAAAAGGAGGATATTATGGATATCAGATTTGAAAAAAGACCGGTATTAAAGGAGAAACCAGACCAGAAGAATCTTGGTTTTGGTAAGTATATGACAGATTACATGTTTGTCATGGATTGGACAAAAGAAGACGGATGGAAAGATGCAAGAATCGTTCCGGAAGGACCTATCACAATGGATCCGGCATGTGTGACACTTCACTATGCACAGGAAACATTTGAAGGTATGAAAGCATACCGTACAGCAGAAGGAAAAATCCAGCTGTTCCGTCCGGAGATGAACGCAAAGAGAATGATCAATTCCAACGCAAGACTTTGCATGCCGGAATTCCCAGTTGATATGTTTGTCGAAGCAGTGGAAGCACTTGTAAAAGTAGAAGCTGACTGGGTTCCATCTGAACCAAACACTTCCCTTTATATCAGACCATTTATGTTTGCAACAGAAGCAGCACTCGGCGTACATATGGCAAACGCATACAAGTTTATGATTATCTGCTGTCCGGTAGGTGCTTACTATGCAGCAGGTCTTAATCCGGTTAAGATTCTGGTTGAGGATGAACTTGTCCGTGCTGTAAAAGGTGGTACAGGCTTTACAAAATGTGGTGGTAACTACGCAGGTTCTATTCTGGGACAGGTGAAAGCAGAAAAACTTGGTTATGCACAGGTTCTCTGGTTAGATGGTGAGCATCGTAAATATGTAGAGGAAGTTGGAACCATGAACATCATGTTCAAGATTGCCGGTGAAATCTACACAGCACCAATCGAAGGAACCGTTCTTCCGGGTGTTACAAGAGATTCCATGATCCATCTGCTTCGTGACTGGGGTTACAAAGTAAATGAGACAAGACTTTCCGTAGATGATCTGATGAAAGCCGGACATGACGGTACATTGGAAGAGGTATTTGGTACAGGTACAGCAGCCGTTATCTCACCAGTTGGAGAACTCCGTTACAAAGATGATGTTGTGACAGTCAACAACTTTGAGATCGGTGAACTGACACAGAAATTATATGATACCTTAACCGGTATCCAGTGGGGAAGAATCCCGGATAAATATGGCTGGACAGTAGAAGTAAAATAACTTCTGGACATTTTTCACATATCATAGTATAGTAATCATGTTATAGATGCCTTCATAGATGTAGCAGCATTTATGAAGGCATTTACAATATATATAGCACATTGATAATCGAATAAGGTTTATATTTTCAGATATGCAATCCTGTCTGTGACTGATTGCAGACATTTAGGTTTCTCTTCTAGCGCCATGTACCTGTGAGGACGACCATACACAGGTTAACGAGGAAAAGGGTTATCGAAAATTCGGCGGATGCCCTTTCGTACCTCCCAGTGCGAGATATGCCGGCAAATATGCAGGTGACTGCAAAACAAATACGGTATAATGGGACAATTGGATTTGAATATGATTTAAATTTTAAATAGAAAAGAAGAGGAAATTTAATATGTGTGGAATTATAGGTTATACAGGCAGTGAAAACGTAAAAGATGTTTTATTAGATGCGTTGGAATTATTAGAGTATCGTGGATATGACAGTGCGGGTATTGCAGTGAAAGACGAAACTTCCCATGTGACAAATGTTTATAAATGTGCCGGAAGAGTAAGTGATTTAAGAGCAATTTGTGATTCGAAGAAGATTTTGTCTGCCTGCGGTATCGGACATACAAGATGGGCAACTCACGGTGGAGTTACAGACCAGAATGCACATCCGCATCAGCAGGGAAAAGTGACACTGGTTCATAACGGGATCATCGAAAACTATCGTGAGCTGATCGCTGATTACGATTTGCAGGAAATCCTTCATTCTGAAACAGATAGTGAAGTTGCGGCTGCATTATTAAATCATTATTACAAGGGAGATCCAAAGGAAGCGATCAAAAAAACAGTGAGCAAATTAAAGGGTACCTTTGCGCTTGTGATCCTGTTTGAAGATCAGCCGGATGTGATCTACTCGATCCGGAATGTCAGCCCGATCGTTGCAACCATATGCAAAGAGGGAGCAATGCTTGCATCAGATCTGACTGCACTCTGCCGTTTTACAAATGAATACTTTGTTGTACCGGAATATCACATTTTAGAGTTGCACAAAGATCATGTGGTACTTACGGATTTAAATGACAATGTGGTAGAACCAGAATTTTTGTCCGTTGACTGGGAGTTGAACAGCGCGGGAAAGAATGGTTATCCATTTTATATGGAAAAAGAGATTATGGAGCAGCCGGAAGCAATCAAGAATACGATCAAAGACCGTATCGTGAACGGTCTGCCTGATTTTACCGCGGATGGTGTGCCGGATTCTCTTTTTACAGACTGTGACAGAATTTGTGTGGTAGCATGCGGAACAGCCATGCATGCGGGACTTGTGGCACAGGCTCTGGTAAAATCTATCGTTCATGTGCAGATGGACGTAGAACTTGCATCAGAGTTTATGTATTCCGATCCGGTCATTGATGAGAAAACATTGGTGATCGCAGTATCACAGTCCGGTGAGACAATTGATACCTTGGAAGCATTAAAATATGCGAAGAGACAGGGCGCAAAATGTTTATCCGTTATCAACGTAAAAGGTTCTTCCATTGCAAGAGAAAGTGATTATGTGTTATACACCGCAGCAGGACCTGAAATTGCAGTGGCAAGTACAAAAGCTTACACAACACAGCTTTCCGTATTTTATCTTGTGGTTGCAAAAATGGCATTATTGCGAGGTGTCTACACAGAGGAGCAGACAAAGAGCTTTATCGCAGAATTAGAGCGTGTTCCGGAAGTGATGCAGAAAGTATTGGAGAAAAGACGTGACATCCATGTGATCGCAAAGAAGATTCTGGAAGCAAAGGATCTGTTTATGATCGGACGTGGACTGGATTACTCTATTTTACTGGAAGGATCATTGAAACTGAAAGAGGTTTCTTATATTCACTCTGAGGCTTATGCCTCTGGCGAATTAAAACACGGACCAATTGCACTGATCACGACTAACACACCGGTTGTTGCAACGGTAACACAGGAAAAACTCATGTCAAAAGAGCTTTCCAATATTAAGGAAGTAAAATCCAGAGGTGCAGATATTGTATTATTTATCAAAGAGGCACTTTCCGGTGATCTTGATACCGAATATCAGGTGATCAGGCTTCCAGATATGCAGGATGAATTTATGGTTTTACCTGCATCGGTTGCATTACAGCTTTTAGCATATTACGTGTCATCCGATAAGGGATTTGATGTTGATAAGCCAAGAAATCTGGCGAAGGTAGTTACGGTAGAGTAAGAATTAAGTTTTGGGGGATTTGGATAAAGAACGGAAATAAAAATTGAGAAGTTGGGAAATCGAATGTTTTGCACAGGAAGCAGAACAGGATCGCATGTCTGAGCATATAATATAAGGAAATGTATGAAGAGGTTGTTCATGCCAGATATCAAATATGCCCAGACAGAGGCTGTAGATAAAGGAAGCCTCAAAGTAGAAGTACTTACCAACCGGACCAGACGGCCGATCGAGGGAGCAAGAATCACCATTTCCTATTCGGGCGAGCCGGATTCCACAGTGGAGGAGGTAAGCGCAGATGATTCGGGAATGTCGGAGAAACTTACGCTTGATGCGCCTCCACTTGAATACTCGATGGAACCCTCCGAAAATCAGCCATTTGCCCAATATACGGTCAAAGTTACCGCACCGGGATATCGTCCCGTCAGTATTTCGGGTGTTCAGGTTTTTTCAGAGCAGCTCGCATTGCAACAGGTGCGAATGGCGGAAGAAAATGAAGAGGAAACCCAGATAGATTCCATTGTGATTCCGGTGAATACGCTGTTTGGAGATTTTCCGCCGAAAATAGCAGAGTCCGAGATCAAGCCTGTCTCAGAATCCGGGGAGATCGTGTTGAGCAAAGTGGTGATCCCGGAGTTTGTCGTCGTTCACGACGGACATGCTTTCACACAGTTACCAAATCCAAGACATCCGTAGTTGCAGGATTTTG
>OIEE01000553.1_pt1 | contig 12052 bp, 7 predicted proteins | sample 1581701 | NCBI WGS metagenome assembly OIEE01 (sample SAMN01760976, study PRJEB22395) | human gut metagenome | reverse complement strand
ACTGCTTGGCCACCCCATACGGAGAACGGGGATAGAAAGGAGTCGTTTCCTTCTGAGGGACTTCCTGCACCAGTCCGAACAACTCGGAGGTAGATGCCTGATAAATCTTGGTCTTTTTTTCCAGACCCAGGATCCGGACAGCTTCCAACATACGCAGCGTGCCTACCGCATCCGCTTCCGCTGTGTACTCGGGTACATCGAAACTTACTTTCACATGGCTCTGAGCAGCCAGATTATAGATTTCATCGGGCTGTACAGCCTGAATGATACGTATCAGCGAACTACTGTCGGTCATATCCCCCCAATGCAGGTTCACCAAACGGGTCTTTTGCATATCACGAACCCACTCGTCCAGATAGAGATGTTCTATACGACCTGTGTTGAATGAAGAAGAACGGCGCAGAATACCGTGAACCTCATATCCCTTTTCAATCAAAAACTCTGCCAGGAATGAACCGTCCTGACCTGTAATACCTGAAATTAAAGCTACTTTTTTCATTTCGTTTATTGTAAATGGCCTTATGCAAGCCCTCTTGGTTATTTCATATCACATAGCTATCTACTGCTATCTGCCTTTCGGCATGGCAAAGGGCGGAATGACCCAACAGAACAGCAGATGACAGACAGCATACACTCCATGTATGCAGAAATAAAATATATACAAGAAAGAATATTTACTCCGCCGAAAATTCTTTGATGCGCTGTTCCTCGCTCAACCGGCAGATCAGCAATGTGTTATTCTTCTCAGCAACGATATATCCGTCCAGTCCCTGTACCACCACCCTCTTTTCCTGTGTAGTGTGAATCACACAGTTACGGGTTTCATACAACTTTATATTCTCACCTATCTGCGTATTATTATGGGCATCTTTCGGCAAATTCTCGTGCAATGATCCCCAAGTACCCAGATCACTCCACCCAAAGCTGGCAGGAAGGACAAAAATCTCATCCGCCTTCTCCATAATGGCATAATCCACCGAAATGTTCTCGCACAAAGGGAAATTCCGGTCAATCATTTCCTGCTCCTTGTCCGTATAATAATAAGGAAGCAAACGCTCGAACACCTTCGAAATGGCAGGCTGATATACGCGCAGGGCGTTCACCACCGTATTTACATTCCACACAAAAATACCGGCATTCCAGAAGAAATTATTTTTTTGAATATAGCGCCGGGCTGTTTCCAGATCGGGTTTCTCTTTAAAAGAATACACCCGGAATACCTCCTTATTGGCGGTAGAAGGTACACTGAGATCAGCTTCAATGTAACCGTAGCCCGTCTCAGGACGAGTAGGTTTCATGCCCAGGGTAAGGATAGCGTCCGAATCGGCCGTAAAATTCATCGCCGAATTAATCACCCGCTGAAACTCCGCAATATTCATCACAATGTGGTCGCTGGGGGTCACCACCATATTGGCCTTAGGATTACGTGCCTTTATTTTCCAACTGACGTATGCTATACAAGGAGCCGTATTGCGACGGCAAGGCTCACGCAGGATATGATCATCAGCAATATCGGGCAACTGCTCCTTTACAGTGTCCGCATACTTCTCTGATGTCACCACCCAAATATTTTCCGGAGGACAGATCCCCTGAAAACGGTCAGCCGTAAGTTGGATCAATGTACGGCCGCAACCCAGTACATCAATAAATTGCTTAGGATAATCAGGAGTACTCATCGGCCAGAAACGGCTTCCAACACCTCCGGCCATTATAACGAGGTGATTATTCTTGATGTTCATATGATTCATTTTTTACGTTGTATGACCGCAAAGATAAGTATTATTTTTTAAAAAAAGTATTGCGTTTTAATTTATATGTTCTATATTTGCATACGACTAACATTTTTTTTGTCATGAAACAACCGACAACTGAAAACTCTGATATAATTAAACTAGTAGCGATATTAGGTGATTTTGCCTTGTTGAACCTTTCTATGATACTTGTGTTTTTTATTCTGAAAGGAATAGATTCACAGGCCATAGCCCATATTTCATTGAAAACCTACCTGCTGACTTCCAACCTGTGCTATATTCCATGCATATCCATCTTTGGGGTCATACTGCACAACCGCATAGTGCGTCCGGAACAGATTGTAGGCCGCCTGTTAGGAACAATCAGCTTGCATGTAGTCATCTTCCTCACGGTGCTGGCCATTATTAAGGTAGATAACTTCTCACGCATCTATCTGCTTGCTTTCTATCTGTCTTTCATACCTTTAGCTATAGGATGGCGACTGACATTGCGGTTCTTTGTGAAAATGTTCCGCCGCAGTGGCAGGAACCTGCACACCACTGTACTGATAGGCGACGGGGACAATATGGTGGAGCTGTACCATACGTTGAACGATTTGACTTACGGATACAGGGTTTTAGGCATTTTCTATGATGAGAAGGACTCTAATTACCCCGAAGGGATTCCCTTTAAAGGTCCTGTAAACCAATTATTTGAATGGTTATCCCATAACACCGTGCACGAACTGTACTGTGGTCTGCCATCCAGCAGAAATGATGATATTCTGGCCATCATGAACTATTGCGAGAACAATCTGATCCGCTTCTATAGCGTACCTCATGTACGTAATTACATAAAGCGTCAGCTGCAACTGGAATTATTGGGTGAAGTTCCTGTATTGTCCATCCGTACCGAACCGTTGCAGAACCCGGTAAACAGACTGGCAAAACGGTTATTTGATTTGACATTTTCCTCTCTGTTTTTACTTACAATTTTTCCATTTATGTACCTGATTGTAGGTCTTATTATTAAAATTACCTCACCTGGTCCCATATTCTTCAAACAGGAGAGAAACGGGGAAAACGGGAAAATCTTTAAATGCTATAAGTTCCGTTCCATGAAAGTGAATGCATTGTCCGATTCATTGCAGGCTACCAAGAATGATCCCCGCAAGACCAAGTTCGGCAACTTCCTGCGTAAAAGCAATCTGGACGAACTGCCGCAATTCATTAATGTATTCAAAGGAGAGATGTCCATTGTAGGTCCCAGACCCCATATGCTGAAACATACAGAGGAATATTCCCAACTGATTAACAAATACATGATGCGCCACCTTGTCAAACCCGGAATCACCGGATGGGCGCAAGTCACCGGCTATCGGGGAGAAACCAAAGAACTTTCCCAAATGGAAGGCAGGGTAAGAAGAGACTTGTGGTATATTGAGAACTGGACTTTCCTGCTCGACATCCGCATCATGATAAAAACAGTAACCAACATGTTCCGGGGCGAGAAAAACGCCTATTAATTCAAATCGTAGGAACATTATAAAAAATAAAAAGATATGAAAGGTATTGTACTAGCCGGAGGTTCGGGCACGCGCCTCTATCCTATTACCAAAGGAGTATCCAAACAGTTGCTCCCTGTCTTCGACAAACCCATGATTTATTATCCTATATCGGTACGTATGCTGGCCGGCATACGGGAAATACTCATTATCTCCACCCCATACGACTTACCGAGCTTCAAAAGACTGTTAGGAGACGGAAGCGATTTCGGAGTACGCTTTGAATATGCGGAACAGCCTTCGCCCGACGGACTGGCTCAGGCTTTCATCATCGGCGAGAAATTCATCGGAAATGATTCCGTCTGCCTTGTACTGGGTGATAACATATTCCACGGCAACGGTCTGTCCGCCATGTTGAGAGAATCCGTACGTGCTGCCGAAGAGGACAAGAAAGCAACGGTATTCGGCTATTGGGTCAGTGATCCCGAAAGATATGGCGTAGCGGAATTCGACAAGGATGGCAATTGTCTCTCTATTGAAGAAAAACCTGCCCAACCTAAGTCCAACTATGCCGTGGTGGGACTCTATTTCTATCCCAACAAGGTGGTGGAAGTAGCCAAGAATATCAAGCCTTCGGCACGGGGAGAACTGGAAATCACCACCGTAAACCAGCAATTTCTTCAGGACAAGGAATTGAAAGTACAAACATTGGGCAGAGGTTTCGCATGGCTGGATACCGGTACTCACGACTCGCTGGCCGAGGCAAGTACCTACATCGAAGTCATTGAAAAGCGCCAGGGGCTGAAAGTGGCGTGCCTTGAGGGCATAGCTTTGAGAAAAGGCTGGATTACCCCGGAAAAGATGCAGGAACTGGCTCAGCCGATGCTTAAAAACCAATACGGACAATATTTACTGAAAGTTATAAAAGAACTGGGATTAGAATAATGGAAGTTATAAAAACAGCAATAGACGGGGTTTTCATTTTGGAACCCCGTATTTTTAATGATGCAAGAGGGTATTTCTTTGAAAGCTTCTCGGGACGTGAATTTGAAGAAAAAGTATGCAGGACTACATTTGTACAGGATAATGAGAGTTTCTCCACTTATGGTGTATTACGCGGCCTGCATTTCCAGAAACCTCCTTTCACACAAAGCAAACTGGTGCGTGTGATCAAGGGAGCGGTACTGGATGTGGCTGTAGATATCCGGAAAGGTTCTCCCACTTTCGGAAAGCATGTGGCCGTAGAATTGACCGGAGAGAATCACCGGCAGTTTTTTATCCCCCGCGGATTCGCACACGGCTTTGCGGTACTAAGTGACGAGGTGTTGTTCCAATACAAGTGTGACCATTATTATGCTCCGCAAAGCGAAGGAGGAATCGCATGGGACGACCCCGATCTAGGCATAGACTGGCGACTTCCGGCCGACAAGGTTATTTTGTCCGACAAGGACAAGAAACATCCGAGATTGAAAGACTATCAAACGGATTTCGACTTTAATCAAAGTTTATATTAAAGGCAGTTTTGATTCTGCGTTTGTCCGGTTTTCGCCAGTGAAATTAAAGAAGCCGAAAACTGCACACCGGACTATCGTAACGTTCAGGACAACATTTCCGAAGATTGACCTATAAAAACAGGGTGCACCTCCTACGAAAGAGATGCACCCTGTTTTTATAGGTCAATATCTTTATATCACTTCTTCTCCATCCCCTCCTGAGGAGCATTAAGTCCTGCCTTCAGATTTTCAAAGAATTCACGTCCGAACAAGATCCATGCAGAAGCGCCCGCCACTGCCAGGAAAATAAATCCGACAAGAATCACCTTCTTGCTGGTTCCCGAAGGCAGCAACGGCACACTGGCAGGTTCCACAACGGCAAATACAGGTTTGGCCTCCTGTACTTTAGCCCGTGCCACCTGCAATTGGGTAGCCACCTGGCTATACACCTGATATGCCAGATTCATATCATTCTGCAATCGTTCTCTCTCCGTCAAAGCACTTTGAAGAACAACCCCCTTGTTAGCATCCATGTAATTGGCATAATTCTGCTGGGCTACATAATACTCCTGCTGGCGTTCCTTATACAATTGTTCCAGATAAGCACAATCCTGCTGGGCTTTAGAGACCCTGTACGCTGTGATATACTCTTGAAGTTTCACCACTACCGTATCTGTAATGGCGGCCGTAACCATCGGGTCCTGCAAAGTCACCGTCACTGTGGTGATGCCGGTTTTCTTATCCACATCAGCAGTAATCGCCTTACGCATGGCTTCCACTTTCTTCGCCTGATCTTCTGTCAGATGGAAAGGATCCAGCTTATTCCCTTCTTCCTCTTCCTTATCGGAGAAGAGAGATTTCACCCCACCTATAGCCGCCCCGGGCAATCCCATAACAGCACCCCACCACGGAGCTTTCTGCTCATCGAGATAAGCTACAAAAGTAGTATCCACCTCACCGTCCAACGTGGTGACATGTGCATTAAACAGTTCCAGAATGAAAGGAGTAGACGCTACTATATCCGGGAAAAGAGATACGTTCAACGCATCCGCCTCACTGCCCAGACTCATGCCGCCGATCCCCAGCATGGCAGCCATTCCCGACAGGCTCCCCCCTCCGCTTTTACCGGATTCGGGAGACAATGTCACTTCCACCGTATATTGCTTGGGAATACTCAAAGCGATAATCACCCCTACAATAGCACCTATTCCGGCAACCTTCAGCAGCATCTTTCGGGCAGCCCACAACTTACGGACATACTCCATCAAATCAATTTCCAACTCCTCGTCTTCCCGTGGCCTTTCCTTATTATTCGTATAATTCTTATCTTCCGCCATACTGTTTCTATTTTAAGATATTAGCAATAGATGCAATCATAGTAGCCAACGACGCACTGGTGGTTGCTATGGACAAGGTGTTCTGCAAAGACCAGTTGCTCTTTTCCTTCACCGGAACAATCACCTCACAGCCCGGCTGGATCAGCTCACGGCTACCCTTCTTCGCTCTCTTCACCTGACCGTTCATATATACAATATACGCCTTGCTCTTCTTCGCACGGAAACCGTAACCTCCGGCCTGCTCGATATAATATTTCAACGTCTTGCCATCTTCAAATGAAACGGTATTGGGATACATCACAGCCCCGCTGATACGTACCGTGTTGTTGTATTCGGGAATTTCAATCACATCCCCCTCACGCAATACGATATCCGCACTGGAGCCGGGTTTAAGCATCGCTTTTTCCAAATCGATACCCACATAATAGATATCTCCCAAATCCAGCCGGTTGACATCAATGGAGTCCTTTCCAGTCTTGGCCATATCCAGAACCGTTTCCATACGTTTGCGTTCATCGTCATTGATACGACGGCTTAAACGGGCCCCTTTGATATAAGCAAACGGAGTCACTCCACCTGCCTTCTTGATCAAATCGGAAAGACGTTCACTCTTCTCTGTCAGCGCATAATCACCTTCATATAAAACCTCACCGGTCACTTGCACATTCACCTGTTCCTGATAAGCAGGACTCTTACGCACATATACTTGATCGTACGGTTGCAACACAAAACCCGGTTCTCCGTCTATCACAAAACCGTCTTTCAGAGAAAACGAGTACATTTGTCCTATGGTGGAAACCGCTTCCGTACCTTTGCTATCCTTGATACGGCGGGAAACATCCACACGGACGGTAGAAGCCGACTCCATCAATCCGCCAGCCTGGATTATAATATCCTCCAAAGTCGTATTGTCGGCAAAAGCGAACTCACCCGGACGGGCAACCTCACCATACACCATGACGCTTCCCACATCCTCCAAGTCATGAATACTGGGAATATAAAGCACATCATTACGCTGCAAAGGTACATCGGGTGCAGTACCGTCCATGATGCCTTTTATATCTACTTGAATAACCTCTTTCTTCAAATTCTCACGCTCGCGATGCAACACTGCACGTCCTGTAAAGGCATCACCCATAAGGCCTTCAGCCTTTTCCACCAGTTGGCGGACTGTATTCAAAGTTCCTCCGAACTGATAAATGCCCGGACGATAGACAGCACCCTTGATTTCAAGTTTATTCTCAAAACGATCCAGAATAGCTTCAGCAGTCAGCGCATCACCATCTTTTACCTGAAATACGGAATAATCAATATCATCAATCGTATAAATCTGATACTCCTTTCCATTTTGACGAATCATGCGGAGAGAACGGGTATAGGCATCCCCCGAAAATCCACCGGCATACTTCAACAACGTGGCAACACTTTCGTTGTTTTTCATCTCGTATTTCATGGGGCGTTTCACATTACCCTCTATGCTAACCAACGCCTCGTATGGAGGAACGATGATCACATCGCCTTCCTGCAAGCGGATATCATCATTGATTTTACCTTTCATAATAAAATCGTACACATCTACGGTAGCGATCTTCTGTCCTCCGCGCACTACTTGTATATTACGCAAACTACCGATATCGCTCACACCACCGGCACGGTACAGTGCATGAAACACGGTAGAGAAAGAAGACAATGCATAAGTTCCCGGTTGGAACACTTCCCCCATCACGTTCACCTGGATCGTCCGGCTGTTTCCCAAAGTAACCTTGATTTGTGAGGACGGGTTCTGTTCATTATCAAGCCCTGCATAAATCTTATTCAGTTCTTTACGCAAATATTGGTTGGCTTCGGCAATAGTCATGCCGTTCAGATAAATCAATCCCAAATCGGGGATCGTGATAGATCCGTCCGGAGATACATTATCGCGGATGGTGGCCTGGTTTGTACCCCAGATGTCAATGATTACCTCATCACCCGGCCCCAGACGGTAATTAGGAGGAGTAGCCAGATTCACACTCGGCTCGAATGTAAGGTTTCTGGTTTCAAAAATGTCCCGTCCGTACACCTTATCTTTCTGCATTTCTTCCATATCGCCCATGCCCATCCCCTCGTAATAGCGATTGGCAGAAACACTGTCCAACGAGTTCTTCCCTACCACTCTGTCCGCAGCTGAACGTTGGTCGAAAGTAAAATTCTCTGTTACGTAGATATCTTCCTGAGTCTTTGTCTTTTCACGCAAACGGTTCCGATTTTGCATCGTTGCATTTGCATCTTTATCAGCAGACCCATTTTGCTGTTCATAAAGTTTCTTTACACGCTTAGCCTGTTCTTGTGTCACTCCTCTACGGGCTAACTCTGTAGCAATCTGACGTTGGTCTTTTCCTTGTTGCATGCCCGTCTTCACATATTCCAACACCTGTTGGTCACTCATAGATTGCTGTGCAAGCACAGAACCCGAGAGGGCAAAAACTAAGACCAGTACGGATAATAGTTTTTTTATCATATAAATTCAATAAACTTAGTAATTTAGCAGCCGCAAAGGTAGATATTATTTTCGATATAGGCGAGTATTATTTCATAAATATCCCTCTAACAAATATAAAAACGGCTGCCACCTGACGGTGTACAGCCGTTTATTCTTTAATAATCCGTTAGCAGAATTCATTCAGACTTCATTGCACAGCCCTCCTTCTTAAAAAAGGTCTGCAAGGGTAAAACTTGTGCAATACCATTCCGGCCGGATCAGCAATACATATTGACGATGGCTTCGTACAATTCCTGTTTACCGCTTACTTGCTTGGGCTCACCATTCTGCTTAGCATAAGCCACTACGTCTTCCAGTGTCAGCTTGCCTTCTTCAAATTCTTTACCTTTGCCACTGTCGAATGAAGCATAACGGTCTGACAACATCTTGCAGTAAGGAGATTCATTAAGCAAAGCAGCAGCACTTTCCAATGCACGCGCCATAGCATCCATACCTGCAATATGGGCGATAAAGATATCTTCCAGATCAGTAGAGTTACGACGTGTCTTGGCATCGAAGTTGGTACCGCCATTACCCAAACCGCCGTTGCGGATAATCTGCATCATGGCCTGGGTCAGTTCGTAATTGTCGATAGGGAACTGGTCTGTATCCCATCCGTTCTGATAATCGCCACGGTTAGCGTCAATAGATCCCAACATTCCGTTATCTACCGCAACAGCCAGTTCATGTTCAAATGTATGACCAGCCAACGTAGCATGATTCACTTCAATGTTCACCTTGAAATCCTTGTCCAGTCCGTGAGTTTTCAAGAACCCTACCACAGTTTCGGTATCCACATCATATTGATGCTTAGTCGGCTCCATCGGTTTGGGTTCAATCAGGAAAGTACCTGTAAACCCTTTGCTCCGGGCATAATCGCGGGCAATGGTCAACATCTGAGCCAGATGTTCTTTCTCACGCTTCTGATCTGTATTCAATAAAGACATATACCCTTCACGTCCACCCCAGAACACGTAATTGGAGCCACCCAGTTCGATGGTAGCGTCAATAGCGTTCTTTATTTGGACAGCAGCGCGGGCAACCACATCAAATTCGGGGTTTGTAGCAGCACCGTTCATATAACGTGCATGACCAAAAACATTTGCCGTACCCCATAACAATTTGATTCCGGTTTCAGCCTGTTTCTGTTTGGCATAAGCAACTATCTCTTTCAGATTCGCTTCATATTCCTCGATTGTATCGGCTTCCTCACACAAGTCCACATCATGGAAACAATAATATTCGATTCCCATTTTCTGCATGAATTCAAAGCCGGCATCCATCTTATTCTTGGCAGCCTGCACCTTATCGGCATCACCGTTCCAAGGGAATTTCTTTGTTCCGCCGCCAAACTGGTCACCGCCCTCGGCACACAACGTATGCCACCATGCCATAGCAAACTTCAACCAGTCTTTCATCTTCTTGCCGTTAATTACCTTTTCAGCATCATAATAACGGAACGCCATCGGGTTCTTACTTTCCTTACCTTCAAATTTAATCTTTCCTATACCGGGAAAATACTCTTTTGTAGCCATAATTCTTTACTTATTTTAATAACTTGTTCTAATTTATCTACTATCTTTTTTCAACACGCAAGCGGATAGCCATTTCTTTATCCGAAGGTCCTTAAAAGGCAGCCATCGCTCTCTCCAGATTGGATTTCCAGCGGGCATACGCATCATCATAAGCAGTGCGCTGTGCCACATCAGGCTCTATCACCTCCAGTTTTTCCAATGTGGCAAATGCCTCGTTGTTATCTTTATAAACACCCGCGCCTATGCCGGCCCCCTTGGCGGCGCCCACCGATCCATCCGTGTCATACAGTTCGATTACAGCCCCTGTCACTCCCGCCAACGTTTCGCGGAAGATAGGACTGAGAAACATATTGGCATGTCCGGCATGAATCTTCTGTACAGGGATACCCATCTGCTCCATGATATCAATGCCGTATTTAAACGAGAACACGATCCCTTCCTGTGCGGCACGAACAATATGCTGCTTTCCATGCAGGTTAAAATTAACTCCACATATAGAGCATCCTGTCTCTTTATTTTCCAGCATACGCTCCGCCCCGTTACCAAAAGGAAGAATACTTACTCCGGCACTGCCGACAGGAGCCTGTGCCGCCAGCCTGTTCATATCACTGTAAGAAATACCTTCGGGAGCCACATTACGTTTCACCCACGAATTCAATATACCGGTACCATTGATGCACAACAACACTCCCAGACGGGTCTGCTCGGCAGTATGATTTACATGGGCAAAAGTATTCACCCGGGATTTCGGATCATAATTCACCTCACCGTTCACGCCATATACCACTCCCGATGTTCCTGCCGTAGAAGCAATCTCTCCCGGATTGAACACATTGAGCGACAAAGCATTATTAGGCTGGTCTCCGGCGCGATAGGTTACAGGAATTCCCTCTCTCAGGCCCAATTCTTTGGCAGCCCATGCATTTACACGCCCCTGCTCGCCAAAAGTCGGTTTGATATCAGCTATCAGCGAACGGTCGAATCCATAATAATCCATCAGGAAGCCCGCGACATCATTTGCCTGAAAATCCCAGAACATCCCTTCGGACAAACCGGACACCGTGGTACAAATATCCCCTGTCAGTTTCATAGCGATATAATCGCCGGGCAGCATTATTTTATAAATACGTTCGTACACAGCAGGCTCATTCTCTTTAATCCATGCCAGTTTGGAAGCGGTAAAATTCCCCGGAGAGTTCAGCAGATGAGAAAGACATTGCGTTTCCCCCAATGCCTCAAACGCTTTCTGCCCGTATGGAACCGCCCGTGAGTCACACCATATAATAGCCGGACGTAATACATTTTGCCCTTTATCCACACAAACCAGTCCGTGCATCTGATAAGAGATACCGATAGCGGCAATTCCATCCGGACCGATCCCACTCCCGGCCATGACAGCCTGAGTTGACAATTTCAGATTTTCCCACCAATTTTGCGGATCCTGCTCAGCCCATCCGGGGCGGGCAGCCATAATAGCAGCCTCTGTTTTAGGGAAGAATGCAGAAGAAACACACTTTCCGGTCTCTGCATTTACCAAACTCGCCTTTACCGACGAACTGCCAATATCATAACCTAATAGGTACATTTAATTGAAAATTAAGAATTTTAAAATAATAGTCTCTGTCCCGATGCTTATCAGCATTATCCTTCCAAGGAAAGGCCGGTGAAGAATCCCAAAACATATACCGATTCCCCGAAACGACCAGGCGGAGTATTCTCACAGCAATCACAACAAGGCTAAAGTTATCTGTCTGTTATCACTTCGTTCCCGACTTATTATATATTGAACGGTCGAACTTATAGAAGCGTGCCGCCCTGTGGCATACACCTACCTGTTTTTCTTCCAAAGGTACTACATATGGCATCAACGCTATCTTCTTATGGAAGTTCCTTACGTCAAACACCTTATCATAAATCAACTGATAGACAGT
>OIEE01000548.1_pt1 | contig 12146 bp, 5 predicted proteins | sample 1581701 | NCBI WGS metagenome assembly OIEE01 (sample SAMN01760976, study PRJEB22395) | human gut metagenome | reverse complement strand
AGAAATAACGGTTGATAGTACCGGACGGTTAATAAATCTATCTAATTTCATATGATTATCTGATTATTAGTTGAAGGCTGTGGCTAAATTACCGTCGTGTTGGTCTTTCAAATGTTGTTGATAGTTTGCTTCTTTCTGCGCTGGTGTGATAGGTTGAACCTTCTGGCCATCTTTCAGGTTTTGTACTCCTTCGATTACGATTTTATCTCCTGAATTCAAACCGGAAGTAACCAAGTACTCTTTTCCGTTATCCAGATTGAAGATTTTGATTTCTGTATATTTTACCGTGTTGTCCGGTTGCAGAACATAAACGAACTTCTTATCCTGGATTTCTACTGTTGCAGACTGCGGTATAGTGATTACATTCTCCATGGTATAAGGAATCAGAGCGTTTGCCGTGCCTCCACTACGCAATACATGTTCCTTATTCGGGAAGATAGCACGAATGCTTACCGAACCGGTAGATTGGTCGATAACGCCTGTGATAGCGTCTACTTTTCCATCTACATCGTATGTGGAACCGTCGATTAGTTGCAGTTTGATAGTCGGTATCTTGCTGATTTCTTCTTTGATTGTGCTACCGGACTTGGTCATTGCCAGCAATTCCTTTTCTGTCATTGAGAAGTATACATATACTTCGTCAATCTCGGAAACAGTAGTCATCGGTGTAGCGATAGAAGGGCTTACCAATGCTCCTACACGATAAGGGATATTGTTGATAACGCCATCTGACGGACTTTTAACCTGTGTGAATGACAAGTTCTGTTGAGCAGTGGTCAGTTGCGCTTTTGCTTGTGCCAACTGGGCTTTAGTCTGTGCCAAGGAGTTTTCTGCCATTGCCAGGTCATAGTCACTGATGATTTGCTTTTTGTTCAACTCTTTCTTATTGTCATACGTCATCTGTTGAGTACTCACTGCTGCTTCTGCTGTAGCTACGGCTGCTTTGGCAGTACGTACAGCTGCTTCGTATTGAGTCGGATCAACAATGAACAACACTTGTCCCTTACGTACAGTTGCTCCTTCGTCTACACACAGTTTCGTGATGAAGCCCGATACTTGGGGGCGGATTTCTACATCTTGTTTACCTTTGATTGTAGCCGGATAAGCGGTTGTTAAATTGGCAGTTGTTTTTTGTAACTCTTGTACTGCATATTCAGGAACCTTTCCTGTGTCATTGCCCTTATTGCCACAACTTGACAAGAGGGCTACGCAAAATGCAAATAAAACAATTCTACTTTTCATACTTATAAATATCTGTTTTTTAATTTAATGCATTTGTTGCCAGTGTGCTGTTCGTCCATATAGATTAAGGAGGTTAAGGAAGAAAAAGCCGGAAACTAATTCGGTTAAATTAGTTTCCGGCTGCAAAAGTACTTTAAATTCGGTATTCTTGTTCTCTGATACCGTGTTTTTTAACTATGTTTTTTACTTTATTTTATGATATACAGGAGTCATAATAAAACTTAACTCATAATCTTGGTAAGGAAGACGGTATTTTTCCAGTGGAATGGCTCCCCAACTGTTCACACAAGCAAGTCCCGCTTGTGCCTTATCGATACAGAAATTGGTGAAGTCTGCCTTTTCTACTTCCGGTGAGTGACGTTGATCTTTACCGTCACCGTCATCCAATGACTCGATGGTATAATTCAGGGCAGAAGCAGAGAAAGGAGCATCCGATATGAATTGCAATCCGTTACCACTAATGTTCAGAAGTCTCCACCAGCGGATATCCGTTTTGGTTCCGGTTTCCTGCGGGCGGATGTAAGGATAGAATTGTTCTTCCACTGTCTGGCGATATTTTCCTAACATGGCCGCGTGGTTGCGGTCGGCGTAGTTTTCTCCCGGACCACGGCCGTAATATTCTATCTCGTTGAAGTTGACCGGCATACGCATTTGCATACCGAAACGGAACATGTCAGAAACTTTCTTGCTCTTGTCTGCCGCCATCTTTTGGGTAACTTTCACTGCTCCCTTGTTGTTAATGGTGTAAGTCAGCGATAATGTTCCGCCAATCGACTTCATGTCATATTCGGCACGAACTACTGCTTGATCGTTTTCAATAGCATGTTTCAGAGAAGTCAGTTTCAGTTCAGGATTCTTCCAGGCAGCGTATTTATGTTGCAGTCCGGCTCCGAAATCATTGTCGGTCGGTGCACGCCAGAAGTTAGGAGTCAGTGCGCTGCCGTCTTCCATCATTTGCATGCCGTTGACGTCGTAGCGACAAAGGTAACCATTGTGCTTATTGAAGTCCATAGAGAAGTTTTCACCTTTCACAATCAGGTAATTGCGGTCGTTGTCCAAAATACTGGGCACGATAACCGGAATGTTGGAAGCCTGTTGATTTTCCAGTTTCAGTTCCGGTGCTTTGTAGTCGCGGATGCTTAACTGGTCGTAAGCGATAGTCGTTCCTGCCGGCAGCAACGTTTCGGCGGCTTTCAGTTTATAGCTCACATTCAGCAACAATTCCTTGCAAGGACAGATATTCTTCACGTCCAACGGAATTTGCACTTTCACAGTTTGCTGGGGTGCAACTTTCAGGTCGGATACAATGCCTGTTTGCACTACTTCCCCGTTTGCCAGTAATTGCCATTCCATATAATATGCAGAGAGGTCGCGGAAGAAATATTCGTTGAAGATATTGATCTCACCTTTGGCAAGATCTGCAGGAGTAGTCCATATATCCTGATAGAAATAAGCCACTTCGTATGCATGCGGATTAGGCACGCGGTCGGGGCTGATTAAACCGTTGTCGTTGAAATTGTTGTCCGAAGCGTCGTATTTGTTGAAATCGCCGCCATAACCATAGATATTTACTCCGTCTTTGTTTTTCCAGTGGCAGGATTGATCTACAAAGTCCCAGATAAATCCGCCCTGATATTTCGGATATTTGCGGATGATGTCCCAGTATTCTTTGAATCCTCCCTGTGAATTACCCATAGCGTGTGCGTATTCGCATTGGATTAACGGCTTTTGGATGTCGCCTTCGCTATATTTGATACAAGCGTCGTAGTCATAGTACATCGGGCAGAAAATATCGGTGAATTCGCTGGTTCCTGCTTGTTCATACTGTACGGCACGTGTCTTGTCTTCGTTCTTAATCCAAGTGTAGCATTTCTCAAAGTTCGGTCCCATGCCGGCTTCGTTGCCCAGTGACCAGAAGATGATGGACGGATGGTTGTATCCGCGTTGTACATTGCGTTGGTTACGCTCCATGTGAGCTTTAGCGTAACTCGGGTTCTTTGCCAGTGTCTGATCGCCGTAACCCATTCCGTGAGATTCTACGTTGGCTTCGGCCACTACATACAGACCATATTGGTCACAAAGGTCATACCAACGGTTGTCGTCCGGGTAATGGCAGGTACGCACGGCGTTGATATTGAGTTCTTTCATCACTTTGATATCTTGCAGCATACGTTCGGTAGAAACCACATAACCGCCGTCCGGGTCCATTTCGTGACGGTCGGCTCCTTTGAAGAGCACCGGTTGTCCGTTGACGAGTATCTGTCCGCCTTTCAGCTCAATCTTGCGGAATCCTACTTTAACAGGGATTACTTCTACTACGTTGTTGCCGTTTTTCAGTGTAGCGGTCAGCGTGTAGAGATTAGGCGTTTCGGCAGTCCATTTGGCCGGGTTGGAGATGGATAGGGTAGTGTTTAATTTGCCAGAGCCTTTCAGGTCGGCAGTTGCTACACTGTTACCTTGAGTATCTGTCAAGTCCAAGGCAACTGTGCCGCTTCCTTTCAGATCAACGGCTATGTTCAGCGTACCGTCTTTATATTGGCTATCCAAATCTGGAGTGAGGCGAATATCCTGGATGTATTTCTTGTCACGTGCGTAAAGATAGCAGTCACGTCCTACGCCAGAGTAGCGGAAGAAGTCCTGATCTTCCAGATAACTGCCGTCGCACCAGCGGAATACCTGGAAAGCAATCACGTTTTTACCCGGTTTCAGGTAGTTGGTCAGGTTGAACTCGGCTTCCAGTTTGCTGTCCTCGCTATATCCTACGTAACGTCCGTTCACCCAAAGGTACATGTTGGAAGTTACCGAGCCGAAATGTGCAAAAATCTCTTTGCCTTTCCAGTCAGCAGGAAGGATGATTTCTTTGCGGTAAGAGCCTACGTGGTTGTTTTCTGTCGGCACTTCGGGAGGGTTGTTCTGGAACTGGTTACGCCAGGCATAGCCTACGTTCACATAAATAGGATCACCGTATCCGTTCAGCTCCCATACGGCGGGAACTTGCAGGTCATCCCAGCCTTTGTCGTTGAAGCCGGTTTTCCAGAAATCAGTCGGACGGGAGTCTGCATCCTTTACCCAGTTGAACTTCCAGGTTCCGTTCAAAGTCATGTAGTTAGTTGATTGTTTTTTGTCTGCTTTCTTAGCTGCATCTGCATTCTCAAAAGCAAAGTAGTTCGTGTGCATCGGCGCACGGTTTACCGCATTTATTTCCGGGTTGCGCCATTCTTGGAAGGTCTGTGCGCCTGCTGTAAGGGCGAGGACTGTGAACAGACCTGTCATAAGTTGTTTCTTCATGCTATTATTTTATTGGTTTTGTGCAAATATAGTGAAAATAATAGTGACCAATAGGACATAAATCGGGCAATATTTGTTATAATTATGAATGATTTGCGTTCTATTATAAAAAATTATGGCATTCTTGAAGCATATTTGGAACAGGTGGCAGAATTTACTGCATGATGAGAAATTAAAGCATAAAATATATGTGATTATTTTTGAGAGTGACACACCGATGGGAAAGTTATTCGATGTGGCGTTGATAGGGTTTATTGTCTTGAGTATTCTGGTGGTTGTTGCCGAGAGTATCAAGAGTTGGGATGCTGTTATCGGGCCTTATCTGCGAGTGTCGGAGTATGTTTTTACTTTCTTCTTTACGTTGGAGTATGTGTTGAGGCTTTATTGTTCTCCCCAACCGCGGAAGTATGCTCTGAGTTTTTTCGGTATAGTGGATTTGTTGGCTACCTTACCTTTATATATAGGCTGGCTTTTCGGCACGGCACGTTATCTGCTGGTGATCCGCACTTTCCGGTTGATTCGTGTGTTCCGTATCTTTAAACTTTTCAATTATCTGAATGAAGGTAATTTCTTGTTGCGTTCTTTGGTGTTCAGCAGTCGGAAGATTATTGTTTTTTTCTTGTTTGTACTGATATTGGTGACTTCGATCGGTACATTGATGTATATGATTGAGGGACAGCGGCCGGGCACTTCTTTCAATAATATTCCGAATAGTATTTATTGGGCGATAGTGACGATGACGACGGTAGGTTATGGGGATATCACTCCGGAAACTCCGCTAGGGCGCTTCCTTTCGGCCATTGTAATGTTACTGGGCTATACCATCATTGCAGTCCCCACAGGAATTGTTTCTGCGTCTATGATCCAGGAACATAGACGCAGGGTGGCCCTGAAATGTCCGCATTGTGGTAAGGACGGACATGAGGACGGGGCTGCTTATTGTAAATACTGTGGAGGAAAACTGGTAAATTGATTATGGAATGCTGTATGATAGAAAGTTATTCTATCACCCATCGCTTATCATGCGCCACCGTCTTTTTCGGATCATAAGTCATTCCTTCTTTGGTAGGGATTTTTATCACGTAAGTCCGCCCGCTGTGGTTGGACAAGGATGTTTCCCGTAACCAGGGATTCATATTCTTTAATATGGCCAGATTGATTCCTTTGCTGCGTGCGAAACGTGCCAAGTCTGCAATTCCTTTCGTCACAGTGATTTCCGTATAAGGAATAGGCGGATACAAATCCGATGCACGCAGGCGGAAACCGAAAGTAGTGGGGGCATTGAATAATTGTTTGGCGGCAAGAATGCGGTACACATACCGGGCAGTTTCTTCTACCAGTTGCAAATCCAGCGAGTCGTCCACATCCTGTTTGGCCAGTTGGCTGGCAATGCGTGCCTGACCGGCATTGTAAGAGGCGGCGACAGCCACCCAGTCCTTATATTTTGCATACGCGTCTTTCAGATAGCGGCAGGCGGCACGGGTCGCTTTCTCAATATGGTAACGCTCGTCCACATTGTTGTTTACCTCCAATCCGTAATCCCGTCCCGTACCTTGCATGAATTGCCATAGTCCGGCAGCTCCGGCAGAAGAACGGGCGGTGGGATTCATATTACTTTCTATTACCATCAGGTACTTAAAATCATCAGGTATTCCGTTTTCTTTCAGTATGGGTTCTACAATGGGGAAATAGCGGTTGGCTTTTTTCAGCATTTGCAAGGAAGTACTGTGCATATAGGTGAATGCCAATAGTTCACGGTCCATACGCTCGTGGCGGTCAAAGCGGCTCAAATCAATGGTTTTGCCACAGAACTCAATACTGGCGGGAACTTCGGGACTACTGTATTTCAATGCCGTAATACCTGAATCTTCCCGTATGATAGTGGTATCTTCCTGCTCCGTTTTTGGAGTAGCGCAACTGCTGCTTACTAAGGCCGGTGATGCAACTACAATGCAAAAGGCTGCCACAGCAGCCAGATTGATGGTTATTTTTCTCATTTTTCCTTTATTCGTTTTCATTCTCTTTTTCTTTTCCTCCCCGTCCGAAGTTACGATATTCGGTAGGGGTGAAGTTGGTACGTTTTTTAAATACCGAGAAAAAGTGTTCAGTAGAGGTATAATTCAATTCATAACATATCTCTTTCACTGACATGGAACTTTCAATCAATAATTGTTTCGCTTTGCGCAATTTCAGCTCTTGGAAATACTTGGCGGGCGCATAGCCGGTGTATTCTTTGAATACTTTGCGGAACCAGGAATAACTGATACCTAATTTCAGTGCCAGTTCTTCCGGATCTATATCCTTGTACACATTTTCGTGCATGATGATTTTGGCACTTTCTATTTTTTGTGCCGCATTGTCCACCTCATAGCGTTTGTTCTGCGAGATAGCAAGTACGGCTCCCATAATGTGTAAAACAATGCCGGACAAATATTGTTGCGCTGCGGTCTTGTCTGCTTCCGCTACTTCCAGTGCACGGGCAAAAAGACTGGCCAGTTCTTCATTGATACCGATATCCAGAATCTGGCTTTCTTTTGAGATAAAGCTGTTTTTTACCAGATTGTCTATAATCGGACCTTCAAAACCGATGTAATATTCGTTCCATCCTGTCTTTTGCAGCGGCGCATAGGTATGCCACTGTCCGGGAAACAGGAAAAGTATCTGCCCTTTGGATATGTCAACAGACGGGGTTGTGTCGCTGGCGAAAGTTCCTCGTCCTTTAGTGATATATACCAACTGATATTCATGCAGCACACGTCCTTTCTGGGCTGTGAAATAATAGGCGTCCGGGTGGTTGCGTGGTGGATAAACGCTTCCGGCCCTGATAGCCTGGAATCCGACGGTAGTCACCGACAAGCCGAAACGCTTGTCACGCTCATTGACAATTAGGTATTTAAAATCAGCGCCTTGGTCGTTGTAATGCATGTTTCTCTGTTTTAAAATTAGGTCACACTTATCGGCAAATATACAATTTTTTATCTTAACAGCCTCTAACCTTTTTGTTCTAAGTGTTTCTGGAGGTATAATTTTAGTTTCTTATGTATGCAAATGGGGGAAATTTAGAACAAATCTTATGGAATATTTGCTTAAAATGCTTTTTTTTGCGAATATTGCATCAAATCTTAAAGTTGAATCTATGCACTTGGCACACCGTAACTGCGAATATATTCTTGGAGTAATATATCTTTTTGTTTTTCCTGTTTTGCTTTGGGCTGATAATAAGGTGAATACTTATCATTTTAAATCCATTTCCACTTCGGTGAACTTCCCTACCAATGAAGTCAGGAAGTTATTTCAGGATAGCCAGGGGTATATATGGATATCGACTTACAATGGCCTTTTGCGCTATGATGGGTATTCTATTGTGGTGTATAAACCCGATGGAGTGAATCATGGACGTTCCATTGATAGTTTTGTGAATATGGTGGCCGAAGACAAGGAGAATAATTTGTGGATAGGTACGCACAATGGATTATACGTGTTGCATAAAGAAACGGATGAGATAGAGAAAATAATCAGTCCTTTGTTACAGGTAAGCAATGTAGAAAGTATCCTTTATGCAAGTAACGGAGATTTATGGGTGGGAAGCAACAAGGGATTGTTTCGCAGAAAAGCCGGCAGCCGTACTTTCGATTGTGAAAAAAACATGGATATAAAGTCTGTTGTCGAAGACCGGAAAGGTCAAATATGGATTGGTACTTGGGAACAGGGGCTGCTGCGTTATAGTCCTCAAGAGGAATTGTATTATACTTACGACGGGATTAACCCTGGTAATTCGGCGCATGTCATATTTCAGGATGAAGCCGGGAATATTTGGATCGGTACCTGGCGGTATGGACTGGTGAAACTCATTAATCCGTATGATTCGGAACATTTCTCATTTAAAACATTCCGGAACATCAAGGGAAATTCTCATTCTCTGTTGGATAATATTATCTACGCCATTGCTCAGGATAAAAATTCCGGGAAGCTCTGGATCGGTTCACGCAGTGGGGTCAGTATTTTGGAAGATGAATCGGGAGACGGGAATTTTACCAATATTGTTCCGGGTAACCTTCAAGGAGATTTACCTTTTAATGAGGTGAACTCTCTGTTGTGCAGTAAAGACGGGCTGATGTGGCTGGGTATGTTGGGAGGAGGTGTTTGTACTGTAAATACAAATAAGTTCCGGTTTAATTATGATTCTTTGGAGGCTTTGCGTGAGCATTGCCCTACCAGCTCTGTCCGCAGTGTCTATCAGGAGGATAATGGGAATCTGTGGATGGGAATCATGGGATTCGGTCTGGTATTTTATGATATGAAACAGCATACCATTGTTCCTTACCGCTCTCATCCTGTATTGAAGAATATGGGATATACATCGACGGTCAATGATATTATTTATCGTAAAAGGACAAATGAATTGTGTTTTGCCACTTGGGATGACGGAGTGTGGTTCTATAATGTCAAAGCCGGGAAAGCACACGTGATAAATACCGTTACCAATCCGGAGCTGAGTGATATTTGTATTTATTCTTTGTTGGAAGATTCGAAAGGGAATCTGTGGTTGGGGACACGTTCGGGAGTGTTTATTTTGGATACGGAACAAAGGCTTCATTCTTTGAATGAACTGGTGACTTTGACAAATCAGGCATTGCCCCAAATTTCTATTTTCAAAATGGCGGAAGATCAAGATGGCTTTATCTGGATAGCGACTAGTAATGAAGGGGTATGGCGGATAGATACATCCGGAGAAACATATAAGGTTAAGTTTTATACGCCTTCGGATGGTACATTATCCACTATCGGGGCGATGAGTGTTTGTGTGGATGGATACAATAGAGTATGGGTGGGGTCGAATGGTAATGGACTCGATTTGTATGACCGGAAGAATGATCGTTTTGTTTCAGTCTTGAATGATTATTTCCGGAATGGAGATGTTGTTTTCAGCATGCTGGAGGATGATGAGCATACTTTATGGCTTACTACCAATGCGGAAATGTATCACATTGATATCCCTTTGGATGGTGCTGCACCGAAAATACATACTTACACGGTAGATGATGGTTTGCAAGACCACATGTTTAACCGGAATTCTTGCTTCAAGGGGGCGGATGGGAAACTTATCTTCGGAGGATTCCGTGGATTGAACAGCTTTTATCCTGATAAAATTGTTCAGGATACTGCTTATTCTCCGGTAGTGATTACAGATATAAAGGTACATAATGTATCGGTACGTACCTACCCTCTTTCCATCAGAAAGGGGATTGTTGCAAACAGGGCTATTGATTTTATTGATAAAATTGTATTAGGATACCGGGAGAATAATTTCAGTCTTGATTTTTCAATATTGAACTATATCAATCCTGAGTTGAACCGTTATTTATATCGGTTGGAGGGATATGACAAGGAATGGTTGTCCGTTGAGGCTGGACGTCGGTTTGCCTATTATAACAATCTTCCGGCAGGTACTTATACTTTTTGTGTAAAGGGAGCCAATCAGAATGGAATCTGGTCTCCGGATATGAAATGTCTGCGTATAACTATTCTTCCGCCGCCTTGGTTATCGTGGTGGGCTTATTGCCTTTATGTCTTGTTGTTCGTTTCATTGGCATGGTATACTTATCGGATTGTCAGAAACCGTATCCGGATGAAACAGGCCATAGAGATGGGGAAGATAGAACGGCAGAAAATGGAGGAAATCAATCATGCTAAATTACAGTTCTTTACCAATATCACTCATGAGTTGCTGACTCCGCTTTCTATTATATCGGCTTCGGTGGATGAACTGAAACAAGAAGTACCGGCAAGTTCGTCGGTTTGTTCTGTAATAGCTGATAATACTGTGCGGTTAATCCGGTTGATTCAGCAAATCTTAGAGTTCAGGAAAGTGGAGAATGGCAAGTTGCGGCTAAAAGTTTCGCATGGAAATGTCAGTATGTTCTTGAAAAAATCAGTGTCGGCTTTCGCTCCTTTGGTTAAAAAGCAGAAATTGTCCATACAATTTGATTTGTCTGAAGAATATTCGGGATATTTTGATGTGGATAAATTGGATAAAGTGGTGTACAATCTGCTTTCCAATGCCGCTAAATATACTCCTGAAGGAGGAACTATTGTGGTGTCGCAGGCTCATGATGAGGAAAAGAGGACTTTTAAATTGAGTGTGAACAATCCCGGCGAGTTGATTCCAAAAGAGAAGTTGGATCATATGTTCGAGAGATTTTATGAAGGGGAGTATCGCAAATTCCATACCATAGGGACGGGTATCGGTTTGTCACTGACTAAAGACTTGGTATTGTTGCATCATGGAACGATACAAGTATTTAGCGATAAGGAGGAAGGGAATACTTTTGTGGTTGAAATTCCTATAAGACGTGAGGCTTTTGATGAGGATGAGGTAGACGAGAATACCGAAAATGTGGACTATGCTATTTTATCGGCAGATGAAATGGAGAATGTCTCGGAGATTGATATGTTGGAAGAGAAACCGGCAGCATCGACTATTTTGTTAGTGGAGGATAATGAGGAATTATTGGCTTTGATGGTTCGTCTGTTGCATGGCAAATACCATATTCTGAAGTCCGCTAATGGAACGGAAGCTTTGGAGATCCTTGCCAAACAGGAAGTGGATTTAATTGTTTCCGATGTTATGATGCCCGAAATGGACGGTATGGAATTGTGCCGCCGGGTGAAGACTCAATTTGAGACCTGCCATATTCCATTGATTTTGTTAACGGCCAAGACTAGTGATGAAGACCGTGTGGAAGGGTATGAGTCTGGGGCCGATGGTTATATCTGTAAACCGCTCCGCCTCTCTGTCTTGTTTGCCAAGATAGATAACTTGTTGAAACGGCGCAAACGTATGGGGGTGGATTTCCGTAAGCAGTTGGTTTTTGAAGCCAAAGAATTAAATTACACCTCGATGGACGAAGCTTTCATTCGGAAAGCGGTGGATTGTGTGAATGCCCATTTGAGTGATTGTGATTTTGAACATGCACAGTTTATGGCGGAGATGGGTATGGCCCGGACTACACTAGCAGATAAATTGAAACTGTTGACCGGACTTACTCCCTCTGCATTTATCAGCAATGTCCGTTTGCAAGCGGCTTGTCGGCTGATAGACGAGAAAAAGAAAATCCGTATAGCCGATTTGGCGTATGCCGTAGGTTTCAACGACCCTAAATATTTCAGTTCCTGCTTTAAGAAGAAATTCGGACTTTCTCCTACAGAGTATATGATGAAGTATGATGGCTGATTATTACCGGAAATAGGCTCTATAGGGAATAAACAGCCTTTTTCCGGTAATAATTCTCCCTGTTTCTTTTCTGTTCCTCTTACTTTTGCTGGCAAATAAAACGAATTATCTTTATTTGTTAGACCTTTAAAAAAAGTATTATGAACATGAAAACTCTGACAGAAACCAGTACATTCCGGGTACTGAGTCTATTGCTGTGTCTCTGCTTCTTCATCCCTGCGATGAATGTGAGCGCTTCCAGTCTGCAAGCAGACAAGTTTAAAGTTTCCGGTATTGTAAAAGATGCCACAGGCGAACCGGTCATCGGTGCCAGTGTGGTTGAAAAAGGAACAACCAATGGAACGGTAACTGACTTGGATGGTAATTTTAATCTCTCGGTGGC
>OIEE01000546.1_pt1 | contig 12168 bp, 6 predicted proteins | sample 1581701 | NCBI WGS metagenome assembly OIEE01 (sample SAMN01760976, study PRJEB22395) | human gut metagenome | reverse complement strand
AACTAATCTAATACCTATAAAAGCGGGAAAAACGCTTTCCCGCCTATGTATAATTGGAGCTCTGTCTTTTGGTAGCTCGTTCGTATTTGCTCAAAATCAACAGGTTCGTTTGTCTGGCAATAATTTAACCTTAAAGGCGGCTTTCAAGCAAATCGAACAACAAACGAAACTCTTCGTAGATTACAACACGCAAGATGTCAACGATTCACGCGTGATCAAGAAAGTACCAGTCGGCGACAACGTCAAGAATGTCCTGGAACAATTGCTGGAAGGCATGAACTGTTCCGTCACATTCAGCAACGGCCATGTAATCATTTCCAGAAAAGCCCCGGCATCTTCCGAAACAAAAAAAGTCACAGGTATTGTCAAAGATGAAAAAGGAGAACCGATCATCGGCGCGAATGTTGTGGAGAAGGGGACGACGAATGGTATCATTACTGATATTGATGGGAATTTCGAATTGAATGTCGCATCTTCTTCTATGTTGGAGATTTCTTATATAGGATATATTTCCCAAGAAATAAAAGTTGGCAATAATGATCAATTTAGAATTAGGCTGGTAGAAGATACACAAAATCTTGACGAGGTGGTTGTGGTCGGATATGGTACGTCCCGCAAAAGAGATATAGTTAGTGCAATGGCTAATGTTAAAGGAAAAACTTTTAGTAGTGCATCCACCAGCAATGTACAAGATATTCTTCAAGGTAAAGTTGCTGGTTTGGATATACGGACTTCACGTTTTCCCGGCGATAATCAATCAATAAACATTCGAGGAGCCAGATCTCTGAATGCAGGCAATAGTCCTTTGGTAATTGTCGATGGCGTTCCTGGAAGTCTCAGCGATTTGAACTCTTATGATATCGAATCGTTAGAAGTTTTAAAAGATGCTGCCAGTTCTGCAATTTATGGATCTATGGGAGCTAATGGAGTGATATTAGTTACAACCAAGCGAGGACGGAAAGGGGTTAAACGAGAAGTTAATTTCAATTCGTATGTCGGAGTAAATGTTCCGCATATGATTAAAATGCAATCCGGTGCACAATATGCTCAATTCCGTCGTGATGGCTATCGTTTTGCACATGGTTGGGATAACTCTTTTACGGATGAAGATGTGTTCTCTACATCAGAACTAGATGTCATAAAGAGTGGAGATTATACAGATTGGCAGGATCTTATGTATCGGAATGGATTCATACAGAGTTATCATTTGGGGATCAGTAACAGTGGAGAGAAAACACAGTTATATCTGTCGTTCAAATATGATGATGAGCAAGGTTATTATCGGACACATGATGTTAAAAATTTGAATTTAACTCTTACTGCAGATCATGAGTTGGCAAGTTTTTGGAAAATTGGTTCTTCAATTCGTTTACGTCGTAATAGCAATTCTGGATATAAAACTATCGGAAACGATATTTTGTATATGACTCCACTTGCTAAGCCATATAAAGAGAATGGAGAGATGGACTTTTTCCCTAATCCTATAAATACATCCGGATATAACCCTCTCGCAAACTATCTTCCCGGACAATTTATAGATGATACCCAAAAAATATCATTAATTTGAATTTGACATCTGATATAAAAATAACCAATTGGCTCAGTATGCATACTAACTTTGGGTTCATATACAATAATTATGAAAAAGGCTATTTCTATGGTAAGGATTCTCATAATAATAAGGGGGTTAAGAATTCTTCTGGTAAAAACTATAACAAGTATGATCAGTATACATTGAACCATATTATTTCATACGATAAGAGTTTTGGTGATCATCATCTCACTGCTGATCTGGTAGGTGAAATACAGAGCTATCGCTATGAAGAGTCGGCCCTTTCAGGTGAGAACCAACCGGTAGAATATACAACCTATCATAATTTGGGAACAAATAGTGATAATATAAAAATCAGTAGTGGTTACAAAGAGTGGTCATTGGCTTCTGGATTAGTACGTGTTCGCTATAATTATAAGAATAAATATTTCTTAAATGGAGCAATCCGTGCGGATGGTTCATCCCGATTGGCAAAAGGAAAACAATGGGCGTTTTTCCCATCAGGAGGTGTTGGATGGAGTTTAAAAGATGAAGATTTTTTATCTGGGACAGAATGGGTCAGCGCACTTAAAGCAAGGTTCTCTTACGGAACTGTGGGAAATACTGCTATCAGCCCATATCAAACCTTATCTTCTCTTATACAGGACAAGTATCTTTGGGGGGAAGGTGACAGTGATAAATTCTATGTATATTATCCGGGATCCATTATCAATCTTGATTTAGGTTGGGAAATATCGAGAACAATTAATGCTGGATTGGACTTTGGTTTCTTAAATAATAAGCTTAATGGTTATATTGAGTTCTATAATACAAAAACGAGCGATCTTCTGATGAAAAGGGCTATTCCTACATTTACCGGTTTTAATGAAATCTGGCAAAATATTGGTAAAACTCAAAATAAAGGTTTTGAATTCAATTTGAATTATGCACCTGTAAGGACAAAAGATCTGAATATAGACTTTACTTTCAATGCTTCTCGTAACTGGGAAAAGATTCTGGAATTGATCAGTGGAGAAGACTTGCCTAATAATAAATGGTTTATAGGAGAGCCTTTGTCTGTCTTGTATAATTATGAGAAATTGGGTGTTTGGCAATATGGTGAAGAAGATGCTGCTAAATATAATGCATCTGTAGGAGATTTGAAGATTAAAGATCAAGATGGAGACGGAACCATCAGTGCTGTAAAAGATAGAGTTATTTTAGGACAAGAACGTCCTAAATGGATCGCTTCTTTAGGAGCAAATATTCAATATAAGAATTTTGACTTTTCTTTCAATATCAATTCGAGATGGGGATATTCTTTCAACTTGGCTCCATTCAATGACGTTGTTTTGGATGGACAAAGATGGCTACCTGCTGTAGATTATTGGACTCCTGACAATCCGACGAATAATTATCCGAAAGCTGATCAATCAAACGGCTGGGATACCTATAGATCGGCAAACGGATATCAGAAGGGTGATCATATTAAACTACAAGATGTTACTGTAGGATATAGTTTTGATAAATTATTATCTAAGACATTTATCAAAAAAGCCAGATTTTATGTACAATTGAGAAATGTAGCCTATTTGTATAAAGCAACTGATTTCGGTATCATGCCAGAAGCACCGGATATGAATTATACAATTCCGAGTAGTTATAATTTTGGAGTTAACGTAACATTTTAAATAATATCATATTATGAAAAATAACATCATTGTATATTTAATAACATCGATTTTACTATTGTCCTCGTGTGACGGTTATTTGGAAGAAAATCCCAAAGGTCTCATAAGTGATGCTTATGCAAAAACAGAGGAAGGGGTTGAATCTCTCATATTAAGTTTCTATCAACAAAATCGTTATTTACCGCAGAGACTTATGCTGTTTGCTGACACAGGAACTGATGTGACAACTTATGGTATGAAAGGAACAGGTTGGGCTTATGAATCGTCTTATTATGATGACGCAAAGCTTATATCGAATAGTGTAAATTCTGAATATTGGAAATATTTGTATCAAATCTTAAATATTGCAAATACGGGGATCCAATATTTAGAGGAGACTCCGATCTCCAGTGAAAAAAAGAAAGAGCAACTCACTTCTGAAGTATATGCTTTACGTGCTTTTTATCTTTTTTTGATCGTTGAGACTTATGGCCCCGCTTCCCATTATGCTGATACTCCTTCTCAAACAGTAATAACGGAAGGATACCAGCCAGGTATTGCTACTTTCTATAAAAGAATTTTGTCAGACTTGGATATCGCTTTTAAAAATCTGGATATACCACAGAATACAAAATGGGGACGTATGAATATAGGTGTTGCAAAAGCTATAAAAATGCGTGTACTCATGGCTTTGGCAGCTTATGAAGACAATATTATTACAGAAGCTGGTTACACGAAACAACAATGTTACGAAGAAACTATTATGCTGTGTAACTCTCTTATTAATGATTACAATTATAAGTTGTTAGAAGATTATGCTTCAATCTTTGATGTAAATAATCAAATCAATGATGAAATTATTTGGTCTATCCAATATACTCGTGATTTGGTTTATAACGGTATGGATGGGAAGAAGATTGATTGTAACTTTTTGCATCGTTATTTTGTTGGTTGGTGTAATAAATCTGTAACTAACAGTAATCAAAATATAGATGGATTATGGAGCCATTCGCGTGTATATGGACGAGAGTTTCGGGTTGGCATGCCGACATATTATTATATCTCTTGCTTTAATAAGTATGACAAACGTAGGGAAGAAACGTTCCAGACGGCATGGTGCAGGATTCCAGATAACTGGAATAATGACCCAGATTATTCTGATACTTTGCTTATTCGTACTTTGGATGTCGTATCTCCGGAATTTGTACAAACTTATAAAAATAGGGGGATTATTGTTGATAATTTATCTGACATCTATGATACGGTTACTGGTATTCCGACTATAGACGGTCGCTCTTGTTATCATACTATAACCAAATTTTTAGATCCGAGCCGGGATGAGGCAAAGCGGGAAGAAGGATTTAAAGATGTTATTCTATTACGTATGGGAGAGGTTTATATTACATTGGCAGAAGCATATGTTAGAACGAATCAGGTTGATAAAGCAGTGAATACTATTACCGATTTGAGAAAACGTACTTTAATTCCAGGTCATGAAGAAGAAATGAAAGTTACAGCTTCAGATATGGATATTGATTTTATTTTGGAAGAAGGGGCACGTGAATTGGGATGTGAATTGAATAGATGGTATATGTTAAAACGGTCAGGAAAGCTTGTTGAATGGGTGAAAGAGCATAATCCGGATATCTCCTTGATTCAAGATTATCACATTTATCGTCCTCTTCCACAAGATGCATTATATGAAGTAAGTAATTTGGATCAATTTGTTCAAAATAAAGGTTATAAATAAATTATTAAAATATATATATTATGACTAAAATATCACGAAGACATTTTTTAGCTGCAACCGGAGCAATAACTGGCTCTGCTTTATTGAGTCCGTTATCCGAAATTAAAGCTGAGAATATAGGAATTTCAACTCCTACAGTTAAAAAGACCCGTATAGCACTTATTGGTACAGGATCAAGGGGAATATTTATGTGGGGAAGAGATTTGGTGAGGGAGTATTCCAATTATATTGAATTCGTTGGACTTTGCGATATCAATGAAGGACGTGTTGAAACGGGAAAAAGAATGATCGGAGTCTCTTGTCCTACATACACGGATTTTGAAAAGATGATGAAAGAAACAAAACCTGAGGTGTTGATCGTTACAACAATGGATAGTACACATCATCAGTTCATAATCCGTGGAATGGAACTTGGTGCAAATGTCATCACTGAAAAGCCAATGACCATTGATGAAAAGAAAATACAGGCAATTTTGGATGCAGAAGAAAGAACCGGAAAACATTGTCGAGTTACATTTAATTATAGATATTCTCCTCATAGGGCTAAAATATGGGAGTTGCTTCGTGCCGGAGAAATAGGTGATATCACTTCTGTAGATTTCCATTGGTATCTTGACACTTCACACGGAGCCGACTATTTCCGGCGTTGGCACAGGCTTGTTGAATGTAGCGGTTCGTTATGGGTACACAAAGCCAGTCATCATTTTGACCTTTTGAACTGGTGGATCGATAGTGATCCGGAAAGTGTATATGCATTAGGTGAATTGAATTTCTACGGTAAAAATGGAACGATGAGGGCGAAAAATTGTCGTACCTGTTCCCAAACCAGACAATGTCCGTTTTTCTTTGATATTACCAAGGTTAAAAGCCATATGGATATATATGTAGCCAACGAAAAATATGATGGTTATTTACGTGATGGTTGTGTATTTAGAAATGATGTCAATATTTTCGACAAAATGGCAGCAACTATCCATTACAAAAATGGGGTACAGGTAGCATATTCGTTAACAACTTATTCTCCTTATGAAGGTTACCGTATCGCTTTTAATGGAACAAAAGGCCGGTTAGAAGCTTGGATACAAGAGTCACGAAAAACTTCAGATGTAAATTATGACGAGATTGTGTTGTTTAAAAACTTTTCTAAGCGAGAATATATACATATACCGTTTGGAACTTCTGGGCATGGAGGAGGTGATGCTCTTCTGAAAGATCAATTGTTCCTTCCTAATGTCGATGATCCGTATTGTCAGTGCGCTAACAGTAGAGATGGGGCATTAGCTTGTTTGGTAGGGATAGCTGCACGTAATAGTATAGCAACAAAGCAACCTGTGAAAATTGCAGATCTTACTTCTATATCTCCAATGAAAAAGAAACAGTATAAAAGAATTCTCTAATAATGTAGTAGCAATTGAGGATTATATAAATTCGAATTTTTGAATTGCTTCTTATAGAGGAGTGTAGAATCTGCACTCCTCTCTTTAGCTTCAAATAGAATACTTATTTTTATAGCTTTTGATAATACGTAAACGGTCTGTAAAGTTGTTACGCCCGTTATGCCCAAGAAATATTAAACAGTAAATAGCACTTTATGAGAAAGAAAACACTTGTACTCTCCCTCCTTTTGGCCTGTGCGACCGCTTTCGGCCAGTCGTCCTACGACCTGGTGATCGTCGGCGGCAATCCCGGAGGGATCATATCCGCCCCAATTGATACCATGTATTTTGGGATCGTAGAACTTGTCTAATACTTGGCGCCAGGTGTGATGGAATATATATTCGCGTTCTTTCGCCGGGCGATATGAAAATTCGGCTTTGAATGCGATCGGTTTCGTTTTGCTGTCCTTGATTTCGATCTTCTTCAACTGGCCTCCCGAAACGAGGAAAATGTTTTCGCCTTTCTTGTCGGGGAACATCGTTCCACCACCGACACCTTTGATCAGTAGTTTGGTGGTGTTCTCCTTGAAATTGTGTTCCCATAGGTCGTAACCGTTTTCGAATGCGGCGCAATAATATAGCTTGTCGCCTTTCTGCGTCAGGACGGCGTCACCTAAGAATGACGAGTTGACGGTCAAGCGCATGATACGGTCTTTACGATTGGCCAAGTCGAATTTAAGCGGTTCGACCGGCTTATCTGCTTTTTCGTCTTTCTTGTCATCGTCTTTATCCTTGTCTTTCTTGCTGTCCTTGTCTTTTTCGTCCTTATCTTTGTCCTCTTTTTCTTCGTTCAACAAAGCTTGTTCCTCTTTGGTGAGGCGGAACTTGTCGTATGCTTCGCCGTCGAAGAACATGATGTAAATATCATCTTCTGCTCCCCAACTGCCATGACTGCGATAACCGGCCCGGTCGGACGACCAGATCATCGCTTTTCCATCCAGTACCCATTTGGCGTTGTTGTCGGAGTAGCCGCTTTCGGTCAGGTTGGTCATTTCGCCGCTGCCGTCCGCTTTCACCAAAACGATGTCCGTATTGTTCCATCCTCCGATCGCGATATATTTAGCGAGGAACCATTTGCTGTCGGGTGACCATTGATAATATTGATCGCCGTCGGCATACGAATAATTATATTTACCATCCAGGACGGTGCGTACCTGTTTGTTTTTCAAATTAATCACGCGTAGAGTCGTACGGTTTTCCAAGAAAGCGACTTCCTTTCCGTCCGGAGAATACATCGGCTGGAAAGAGGTCTGCGAATTTACCACCAACGGTTCTTCCTTCAATTCCTGTGCGTATGTGAAATATTTGTCGTTCTTGCGTACCAAGCTGCTTTGATAAACTCCCCAGGTTTCGCCCCGTTCGGCCGAGTAAACCAATGAGCGTCCGTCTGGGCTGAAATCGAGATCGCGCTCCTGCTGCGGTGTGTTAGTGATTTGTTTGGTAGTTTCGTAGTCGACCGAGGTTACATATACATCGCCGCGCACGATAAAAGCGACTTCTTTGCCATTAGGGGAAACTGCGATATCGGTGGCTCCGCTTGCCTTGAGTTGATGGATCAGGTCGTTCTCCACCTTATCCGAGATGATCTGTACATCCACTTTCTTAGGCTGTGTACCCTCTTTGACCGTATAGATTTCGCCATCGTATCCGTAACAGAGGTTGCCGTTGTTGTCGGAAGTTAGGAAACGGACGGGATGCATGGTATGATTAGTTATCTGCCGGCTATTTCTGCCGGTCAGGTCGTTTTTGAATATATTGAAACTTCCTTTTTCTTCACTCAGATAGTAGAAGGAAGAACCGTCTGTCGCCCATACCGGATTACGGTCTTCTCCTTTAAAGGAAGTTATTTTTTGGAAGGAATGTTCCCGACCGAGGGTGCACAACCAGATGTCCCGTGTGATGGAAGACTGGTGGTGTTTACGCCAAGGATCTTCATATCCCTTCTTGTCTTGGTATAAGAGTTTGTCACCCTTCTTGTTCAAAGCTAGGCTTTCCATGGCGAGGGAAGAATAGAGTTCGGGGCGTCCTCCATTGATACCGATCCGGTAGATTTGTGGAAATTGCCCGGAGGGAAATTGGCTGTCTTTCGCATCCTGCTGGATCGCGGCCGAATAGAGAATGTGCTTTGCATCACTGAACGTTTCCGGATATTCATTTGCGGAGTGAGTGGTCAACTGTTTCGGGCTGCCTCCTTCCATATCCATGATGAAGATATCGAAATTTCCGTTCCGGTCAGAAGCAAACGCGATCTTGCTGCCGTCAGGCGACCAGATCGGGCGCGTATCGTGAGCCGGATGGGTTGTTAACTGGGTAGCTTTGCCACCGTTTGCCGGAACGGTGTAGATATCGCCTTTGTAAGTAAAGGCGATCGTTTCACCGTTTGGAGAAATTGCCGGATAGCGCATCCATAGCGGATCATTTTCGGCCAGCACGTTTGCCGTAAACAGTAGTGCTGAAGTTAGGATAAATAATGATTTCATGCTTTGCGTTTTTATGGGTGTAAAGATACGGTATTATTATAAAAAAAGATAGAAATAAACTTAATAGTAGCTGTTTAGTAGTTTATTTCTATCTTTACGAACTCAAAGTGAGGGGTGAAAGAGGTGAATATGCATGAAACAGAGATACATAGCAATACTATAGAAAAACTTAAACGTGGTTCCTATGAGGCGTTCGATACATTGTATGATATGTACGCGGATTCTTTGTACGGTTTCGCCTTGCTGCATACGAAATCATCTGTCCAGGCGGAAGATATCGTACAGGAGACGTTCCTCAAGCTGTGGAACATGCGTGCCTCCTTGTCTGTTGAAGGCTCTTTCAAATCCATGTTGTTCACGATTGCCAAGAACCATGTGATCGATGTTTTCCGCCAACAGATCAACCGTCCGGATTTTGAAGATTACATACGCTTTTGTGAAGACGAACATCTTTTGGATAACACTTCCGTAGAAAAAATATATTACGATGACTTTATCGACAAGCTGGCGATAGCTAAGCAAAAGCTGACCCCCGCGCAGCGGAACATTTTTGAAATGAGTCGTGAAGAGGGAATGAGCAATGCCGAAATAGCCGCTCTTTCGGATATTTCCGAGCAAACGGTAAAGAATCATTTGTCCGCAGCGTTAAAGATTCTGCGTGAGGAACTCCGGAAATATAATTATCTTTTCGCCCTTTTCATATAAGAAAACTAGAGAAGCTTGCTTTCCTTTCCCCAAGCGGCTCTTGGAGTTCCAGATAGTTTCAGCGCTTGGAACTAAAAGTTCGTACGGTGAAACAGAAAGTTTCGTTAAAGGAAACTTCGAGCGTATTATAGGGGAAGAAACAGGAATATGCTTTAGAACATATAAAAACGCCTGGTACTTTTTCGGTACTCTTTCGTGTAACTATAAACAAGCAACAAATTATGACCGATTTATTTGATAAATTATATTCTCAATTCTTAAGGGGAAAGACCAATCGGAAAGACTTCGAGGGCTTCAAGGAGTCCTTGAATCATCTTTCGGACCAGGAACTGGCCGAAAGGATGGAAGCGTTTTGGGATGAGAATACGGTTTTTCCGTCTATGGAAGTCGGTCGTAAGCGGGAAATTCATCGGAGACTTCGTCTGCAGATACATCCTCCTAAAATCTCCATACGCTGGTCCCGTATCGTGGCGGCGGCGGCCGTGATTGCCGTCTTGTCCGTTACGGCGTGGAACTTTTCTCTTCTGCATGAATTGCAAAATGCGAACTCTTCTTTCTTGGCGGAAGTTCCGGCCGGAGATAAGGTGCAGTTGACCTTGCCGGATAAGAGTTCTGTCAAATTGAATTCGGAAAGCTCTTTGTCCTACGCCTATGTCAACGGAAAGCGTGTCGCCCGTTTGAAGGGCGAGGGGTACTTCCAGGTTTCCAAGGACAGGAAACATCCGTTTGTCGTGCAGGTCGGCAATCTGAATATCGAAGTGTTGGGGACTTGCTTCAATGTCTATTCATATGAGGAGAATGACTTTGTAGAGACTTCCTTGATTGAAGGCTCCGTGCGCCTCTACGATTCCAAGTCGCCTTCTGAAAGTTTTATCCTGAAACCGTCGCAGAAAGCGATCTATTCGAAAAATAATGGGAAAATCAGTTTTCACAATACAGACAATGTAAAAGAAACCGCGTGGACGCAGAATCATCTGGTGTTCGAATCGGAGAAGTTGGGTTCGGTGTTCCAAAAGATCGAAAGATGGTATGGTGTGCATATTGACCTGCTATGTCCGGAGATTGCGAACGATCAGATTTCCGGCTCTTTTAAGGACGAACAACTTCCGTATGTCATGGAAGCTTTGAAATTTCAATATGGATTTAATTATGAGATCACAGGAAACAATGTTACGATTAATAAGTCTAACCAATTAAAAATAAAATGAGCCTATGAGATGAACAGGTGAAATCTAAGAAAAAGTGTTTTTAAAAATCAATTGTTTAATTCTAACTTAAGTCTATTTATCATAGTCATGAAGAAAGTATTTCGGAGTGCAGCACTCCTGTTTTTGTGTACAACCATGTACGCACAGGACATTTCGCAAACAATGTCAATGAATTTGCAAAATGTCACATTAAAAGAATTTTTTAAGAATCTGGAGGCACAGACTTCTTTTTCGGTTGTTTACCGGGATATTATCCTGAGTGAAAATCCTGATGTAGTCGTTTCTGCTTCCAATCGCCCGTTAAAGGATATCCTGTCTCAGGTACTGGAAAAACACGGCCTTTCCTACAAAGTGAGTAATAAGACGATCGTTATCGTTAAGGCAGAAGCGCAGGCTCCCGTGAAACAGCGAAAAACCAAGAAAATATCTGGTGTGATTACCGATGAAACAGGTCTTCCGGTAGCTGGAGCGAATATCGTAGTTAAGGGAACGACTAATGGGACCATTTCGGATATGGATGGAAACTTCTCTTTAGAGGCTGCTCCGGGGGAGATGTTGGAAATATCCTATATCGGTTTTTTGCCTATGGAAGTAAAGATCGATAACAAGAATACATTTGACATCCTGATGAAAGAGGATGCACAAGGTTTGGATGAAGTTGTCGTGGTTGGTTATGGTACGGTAAAGAAAAGAGATTTGACTGGAGCTGTCGCTTCTGTCAATGCTGCCAAGATTTCAGCTGTTCCGACCTCTACGGCATCGGAAGCCTTGCAGGGACGTATTCCGGGGGTTGTCGTTTCGAACGCCAACTGGTCGCCAGGCTCTACTCCGAACGTGATGATCCGTGGTAAACGTTCGATCACGGCAAGCAATGATCCGTTGTATGTGATTGATGGTGTTCCCGTTACTGGCGGTATTGGCGAAATCAGCCCGTCGGATATAGAGTCGATGGAAGTGTTGAAGGATGCGTCGGCAACAGCAATCTATGGTGCTCGTGGTGCGAACGGTGTTATCCTGATTACGACCAAGCAGGGGAAATCAGGCAAGACTCAGATCGATTATAACGGATATGTCGGGGCGCAGACAATTTTGAACCAGCTCGATTTTTGGGATGGTCCGGAATATGCCGAATATACGCGCGAGTCTTATCGCAATACGAGCAATAATTCGATCCGCTACAACTCGGATGTGGCTTCAAAGGAGCAGGATATGGTTTGTCCGGGATTTACACGTGACCCGTCGATCATGGAATCGGTCATGATGGGTTGGGGTGACGATGGCGTTTACTATCCGTCCCGTGTGCGTACGACCCGCTATATGGATCATGTGACTCGCACCGGTATGGTGACCGACCATCAATTGAGTATCCGAGGTGGTGGCGAACGGAC
>OIEE01000540.1_pt1 | contig 12244 bp, 6 predicted proteins | sample 1581701 | NCBI WGS metagenome assembly OIEE01 (sample SAMN01760976, study PRJEB22395) | human gut metagenome | reverse complement strand
GTGTTTTCTTTTGCTCTTGTCAACTTTCCGTAATTTAATTCACGTCTTCTAAGAGTTTCGCAATTATCTATTATAAGTGTCTGTTATAATACAAGAATTCCCAGATGCTCGAACAAAATTTTCAAACCGATGAGGATTAAGATAATACCTCCGGCGATCTCTGCCTTTTTCTGGTATCTGCTTCCGAACATATTCCCGACAACAACACCGACAATGGATAGCACGAAGGTTGTCAGACCAATGATCGTGATACATTCCACAATCGGATAATTCAAAAACGCAAACGTGATACCAACTGCAAGTGCATCTATACTGGTTGCGATTGCAAGCAGGAACATTTCCTTTAGATCAAGAGGTGGATCCAGTTCCTTCACTGTTTCATCTTCTTCCAGTCTGTATCCTTCGACCACCATTTTGCCACCGATGAGTGCCAGTAAGATGAATGCGATCCAATGGTCAATTCTGGTAATGTAACTTTCAAACTGTGTTCCGAGCGCCCATCCGATGAATGGCATTAGTGCCTGAAATCCTCCGAATAATAATCCGATCACAACTGCCTGTTTCTTGTTTACCTTGCGCATGGCAAGACCCTTACAGACGGCTACCGCAAATGCGTCCATGGATAAACCGACTCCGATCAATAACAACTCGATCACGAATGCCATATTTTTTCTCCTTTTCCCAGCCGCATAAAAAGACAAATAAAAAGAGCCTCCACGTATACCTGCCGGTATAGTATTACCGGAACAGGCATACATGAGTCTCATTCTTTAAGATTTGCCAGGTTATAAAACCGGGTTTGTTGACAAATCACGTCTTCACGCGAACTACTCCCTCACGGAATTTATTCTTTTGTATGGAAAAACTATATTTTCCAACTACTGTTGTACAAATATATAGCATTCAAATGTGTTTGTCAATGTATTTTGCGAATTTTTATCAATTATCCTTATCTACCTTATTTACAATAACAGCATCGCCCATTATTACCTTCGTAATTATTAATTATATTTTTAATAATTCTTGCTTTGTTTGCTGCAATTAACTTTTTTCTTGCAATATATAGATTCTTGACTCAAAATCCGTACATGGCTTTGCATCTCCTGAAACCTGACCAGCTGTCACATCTGTTGTAATAAGTCCTAAATTCATCAACTCGTCCCCATAGCTCTCTGTATTTGCTAACACGTTCTTATAAAGTTTATCTGGATCAAGTCCCTGCAATTTTATTCTGCTGTATGGCATGTTCACGCCATTTAATACACGATAATATCCTACTAGTGCTGTTGTTTTTTCTTCATTAACTACCATCCAAATAGTTTCATTTCCCTCAAAGGGACTTTTCAATCTATAAAATGTTCCAAATTGTAGCATTTGACGATACTTTTTCATAAATAAGATTTGTGCCTTTACCTCTTCAATTTCAGAATCAGATAATTTATTCAAATCCAACTCATAACCAAATGTACCAAAATAAGCTACATTTGCTCTTGTATGCAATGGAGTATTTCGAAAAACTTGATGATTCGGTATTACAGAAACATGACTTCCCATACTGCTAATCGGATAACACATCGAGGTTCCATATTGAATTTTCAACCTTTCAATCGCATCAGAATCATCACTGGTCCATCCTTGCGGTGCATAATAAAGCATTCCAGGATCAAAGCGTCCACCGCCACTCGCACAGGACTCAAATAGAACTTTGGGGAATTCTGATGTCAGTCTTTCATATAAGTCATACACTCCCAGTATATATCGATGGAAAATTTCGCCTTGTCGTTCCGCAGGATAGGCAATGCTATAACATTCTGTAATACTCCTATTCATATCCCATTTTATATACGAAATTTTTGCTTCTGAAAGAATCTTGGCAATCATTGTATAAATATAATCAACAATCTCTCTTCTTGAAAAATCTAGTACATATTGATAACGCCCATGTGAATCCGTTCTTCCCGGGGTTTGTAAAATCCAATCTGGATGTTGACGATACAAATTCGAATCCTTATTTATCATCTCCGGTTCTATCCATAAACCAAATTGCATGCCAAGTTCTTCTATACGCTCTGCCAAACCTTCAATTCCATTTGGAAGTAACTTTTTGTTTACTATCCAATCCCCTAACCCTGCACGGTCGCTTCTACGATTTCCAAACCATCCATCATCAAGCACAAATAATTCAATACCACATTCCTTTGCTTTCTTTGCAATTTTTACCAAACGATCTTCTGTAAAATCAAAATATGTTGCTTCCCAATTATTATTCAATATTGGTCTGCTACGATCACGCCAATATCCCCGTGCAAGACGTTTTGCATATAACTTATGAAATGTCTGGCTCATCTCATTAAGTCCGTTATCTGAATAAACCATCACCGCTTCTGGTGTCTGAAAACTTTCTCCGGGTTCCAGTTCCCAATCAAATCCATCTGGATTAATTCCTACTGTAATTCGTGTTATATCATGTGTATCCACTTCTGCTTGAATTCTAAAATTCCCACTATAAATAAAACTAAATCCGATTGCTTCTCCCATAACTTCATCTGTGTTTTTTCTTTTAAGAACCATAAACGGATTTTGTTCATGCGAAGAATGCCCACGCATACTATCAATCGCTGTAATCCCCTGTTCCAGAGCCCTCACCTTCACATGCCGCTCTCTAGCCCATGCACCAGATAATTGCATCCAAATATAATCTTTATCCGGAAGATCCAGATTCAGACTCATTGCTGTAAGTAAATGTAACGGCATTTTTCCTGCATTTTTTATGCAGACACTTCTTGCAATCGCTCCATATTCAGAAAAGATAGTATAAAGCAGCTCCAGTATAATTCCTGTAAGAGAATCTTTCAAATAAATCCTGAGTGACACCGCTTCTTCCTCAGATTCTGCATAAATGGCAGGAAGTCCCTGAAGCTTCGGCTTTCCCATTGTAATCTCATAACCGGTATATTTAAATTCTGAAATTCTGCTTCCATTTTTCTGTAATAATTCAATTGCAGGATGACGATAATCTGTTGTTCCATATACCGGATATTCCTGCCGAATATGCTCCAGTGAAAAACTTTTGTCCCATTCATATATATACGAAGTCATCGGACGATCTATTTTCTCTACCAGATAAGAAAAATCTTCCTTATCATGAATTTTCTTTCCAAAATAAATCTGCCCCATGTGTCCGTTTTCCAACACGCACATAATGTAACTTATTTTTTCATTATATAAATGAAATGTCTTTGTCTTGTCGTGAAACACAATATTTCTCATATACATTTTTCCTTATTATTAGCATTTTACCTGTCGTACACTTTTTCTGTTTATTCTATATCTTTTCAGTTTTATTTCATCTCATAAGTGCTATATTCTTCAAAATCAATGACTAATCTACTAATTCTTGCTTCTTCAGCTGCAAGCGCCATCAGATGACTCGCCACAGAAACTGATGCATCCGTTTTTCCCGTTTTTCCTTCTCCAACCATACGAACAAACTCTCGCATCATGCTCATATCACTTCCGCTATGTCCCTTTGAAGGCGTATGAAGTTGAATCAAATCATTTGTTCCACTTACAAAATCTATGATTTCTATTGTTCCTGCCTCCATGTCACCTTTTAATTCACCTTTAGTGCCCATAATTCGAATTCTCCTTGCGCACTGATTTGTAAATGCTGTCATTAAAAATGAAGCTGTAACTTGATTTTCAAATTCTATGTCCACTGTCTGATGATCTACAACTGTATTATCCGAATGAAATACACACCTTCCATATGGACCTTTCTTTAACGCTTCCAGAACATGCACAGAATCTGCCTGATCAGTTACTGCATATACAAGACCATCTTCCACAGCTTTTGGATGTTCCAGATAAAAACGCGGTGCATAGAATGGGCACTGATCTCTGTGTTCACATCCGTCCATACAATATTTCGGCGCACCTGTCGGAGCATTTTCTTCCGTAAAATATGTAAGTTCTCCAAAGGAACTGATTTTTTTGCATTTACTATCCGCCAACCATAACATAATATCCATATCATGACAGCATTTCTGCAATATCATCGGACTGGATTCTTCTTTGTTTCTCCAATTTCCCCTTACAAAACTGTGCGCATGGTGCCAATATCCAACTTCCTCGATATGCTGAATCGACATCATCCTTCCGATTCTTCCCTCTTCCAGAATTTCTTTTATTTTAGAGAAAAATGGAGAATATCTAAGGACATGACATACAGATAATATTCGATCATATTTCTTTGCCATTGCTCCCATTTTTATAATTTCTTCTTTGTCTGGTGACATCGGCTTTTCGCAAAGAACATGATATCCTTTTTGCATTGCCATAGTAACTGGTTCACAGTGCATTTTGTCCTGTGTACAGATCATAGCGCAATCTGCCATTTTATCCTGTTGTAATAATTCTTCATAGGATTCATATTGTAGTTCCTTTGGAATATTATGCTTTGCCGCAAAAAGTTTCCTGCGTTCCTGATCCGGTTCTGCTACAGCTATCACTTTAAATTCATCTGGGTGATCCAGTGCATACTGCGAGTATACATAACCACCCCTCAATCCTGCCCCGATTAAAATACTGGTTATCTGTTTCATCGTTTTTCTTCCTTCCTATTTACGATTGAAATGCCTCACGTCTATATTTGTGAGGCATTTCTTTTTCTTTTTAGCCTTAAACTATATCAAAATACACATATCCATTGCTTATTATTGTTATTTGAACAGTTCCTGTCTTTTCATCATAGGTAACTGATGGATTAGAATAATTTCCATCTACCCCTTCAATATTCTTTATTTCTGGATTATGATTCCAACCACTTAATGTAATAGTAGTTTCCCTGCGTTCCTGATCTTTCGTATTATGAATATAATTGCTAAACACCCACGAAAGTGCATCTTTCTTAGTCATTTGAGGTAAAGATGCTGCCTCTGACGCAGTTGTTGCACCTTTCCACAGTTCATCTTTATTAGTACGATAATTATTAACTTTCACTGAAACAGCATTATCCTTTTCCTGTAAAATCACATAAGAATGTGGTTCCAAGATTGCTGATACTTTCACTTTCTTGTCATCAATTATCATTTCCATATTTTCAGCTGTTTGCTTCACATTTTCATTGTACTTATAATTTGCTATATACCATGTATTATCAACTTTCTTTGCGAAAATATCCCCTTGATATTCTTCTGCATAGAGACTATTAAAAAAGTCTTGTCGATTCGACAAAGTACTAATTCTACTGTCTCCCTGTTCAACAATTTCTATATCTTTTCCAGCAAATGCTTCCTCTAATTTTGAAATAGAAATTGATGATGGAACAAATGGGATATTCCCGTATCTTCCAGTTGTATATGTTGGTGATTGTGCCATTTCCGTATTTAACCCTACGAAGAAATTTCCATTTCCCATTGAAGATAAATTTCCACGCACTATCGCTTTTGTGGAAGCAAGCATTTCCTCTTTAGATGGAGCAGGATTTTCGATCACATATCTAAAAAATTCCTGTATAACATTTTTATATAATGGCGACTGTTCATTTTGTACACCATATGTATAAGCTGGATGTTCAAAATTATATACGCATCCACCATTTATATAAATCATCATCGCTTCAATTCCGACTAAAGTTTCTGGCTCTGTTAACCACTGTCTGTTTCCCTGACTTTTACCAATATTTCCAGTCTCAAACAGTTTCCATTTTCCAGTCTCATACCACTTCCATGTGTCCATCAGACCACCCCACTGATATGCGTAATCAGCCAACCACAATCCTGTCATATAACTGCTCGTTGGTGCATCGTTGCCTTCACCAGCAGGTGTATTTTTATACATGAAAATAAAATAATCCGAATATTTCTCAACTGCATCCTTAAAAGCTGTTTGCCCCTGTGTTCCCATGGCTTTTTCAATCGAAGCTCCATTGTTTTGCTCTGACCAAATAAAATATCCGCCATATTTTGCAGATATTGTAAGATAATCTGCGCATCTGCTTTCGATGCCACTTGCCCATACCCAATAATTTTCTGTACAGAATAACCCTTGTAAACAAGAATAATTTCTATACATCTCTTCAATCCAATCATTTGTGATCCAATGTGCTGCCGTATAATAAGATTGATTTCCCGCTGTATAAACGGTCAAAACAATTGGAATTGGATCACTCTCTTTTGTCTCTGGATCAACATGATTTTGTGCCTCTTTTAAAAAGTGTTCATAAAAATCCTGAACCGCTCCATCTCTCTTTGGCAAATCATCTGGATGTAATTCTATTACTGTATATGGTTTTAAATCATCTGGCACCTCTTCCCATTTTCCGCTAAGTGTATCATCTCCCCAAAAACTATACTGTTTTTCAGGCTTGGAATAAGCCTCACCATTTGCATATAACGGAATCATCATAAGTGGCGATGTATTGGATATTTCACGTCTCTTTTCTGCTGGCTGCCATGCATCAGGATCAGCGAATGTTCCTTTTGCCACAAATTTTGCATCCGCATATACAATTTCATCTGCCCAGGTTTGTTCCCCAGCATAACTTCTTAATTGAAATGTAGACGCATTTTCCGGGATATCTAAATCTAAATATATCCCTGTGGTCTCAGCGGATATACCATTAGGATAATTTTCAATTGAAGAATAAATAATATTATTATCCACTACAACTTCAACCTTATCTACATGTGCATAATTATCATCTAAAGGTGTTACCGTTCTATCTATTCCAACAAACGATTTAAACTTTGACACCTTTGCTCCACTGATATCATATGTAATTTCAGATGGGTACGCTGCGATTGTTCCAATTCCCTTTTCAAAAGTACGTGTTGTTCCATCATCCATTAAAAGACTTATCTTGGTATCTTCACCATTATTGCCCGGTGTAAACGGATGATCTTTCTGCACTATTTTAGAGGTGTACCCATCTCCATGTGTAGCTGATACCCAATTCAAATCAGACAAATATGTATAGGAATCCCATTCATTTGGATTTGGAAATGTCCCCGTTGCAGTAAATTTCGCATCTGCATACACAAATTCATCTCCCCAAGTTTGTTCACCTGCATAACTCTTCAGTTCAAATTTTTCTGCTCCCTTTGGAACACTTAAATTAATAGGTATTGCAGCTGTATCGCCATTAATTCCATCTGGATATTCCTCAATACTGCTATATAAAATTTCATCATCTACTGTAATTTCCACTTTTTCGACTATTGCATGATCTTCCAAATGATGATTTGCAGTTGTATCAATCCCTAAATAGCAAGAAAAGGATGTAACTCCTGCACCAGTAATATTGTATACAATATCTGATGGGGATGCTGCTACTGTGCCTAAACCTTTTTCAAATGTGCGTGTTGCACCATCTTCCATTGTAAGACTGATTTTCGTATCCTCACCATTATTTCCCGGTGTAAATGGATGATCTTTTTGTACCTCTTTTGTTGTATCATAATCACCATGAGAAGCTGATACCCATTTCAAATCAGACAAATAATATTCTGATCCCGTTTTGCCTTCCTCTGCATAAACAATTGATGTTTGTATTACTACGGAAAGCATTAAAAAAATACTTAACGCCGTACTGAGTACTTTTTTCATTTTTTTTACCAAATTGCATACCTCCTCTTTCTTAATTCTTAAGTTGAATTTTTAATACAGTGTCCCTTTCATCTGGCAATGGATATGTAAACACAGGATCTTCTCCGAATGATACGAATGCAACATCCGTATAAAGAGCTGTATTCCATGCTTCACCTCTCTTTACCTCACTTCCATCCGCTAAATATGTAATTTCAGCCAGCTGTTCAGGACTAATGCCATAAAGTGGAAGAGCTCCCAAAGGAGTTTCATAAACATGTGCATAAATCACATTATCTTTTTGTGTATACCTTCCCCAATCTGGTTTTTCAAAATTTGATATTCCACAACCATAGATACTCTCTTTATTTTTACTCATCCAGTTTCCAACTTCTCTTAAAATTTCAACACTTTCTTGTGGAATGTTCCCCTTTGCATCAGGTCCTACATTCAAAATCATATTTCCACCCTTGCTGACACACTCTACCAACTTTCTTACCAGCATCTCAGGTGTTTTATATTGATGATCAAAATTGCAATATCCCCAATGATTGTTCATTGTTGCACATAATTCCCATGGAATAGGCTCACCATTAACATCACAAACTCCTTTCGGAGGAATAATCTGTTCAGGACTTGCGAAGTCTCCACTATAAATTAAAGGATGTTCTGTTGCAATGCTTCCATGGTTATCTCCTGCGCCTTCCAAACGGTTATCAATAATCACATCTGGCTGATAATGACGTACCATTTTAATTAAGTCTGTTGCTTTCCATTTTTCTCCTGTCATATCATCATAAGAGAAGTCAAACCAAAGCAAATCCAATTTCCCATAATTTGTCACCAGTTCTTTTACCTGACCATGCATGTAATCTAAATATCGATCAAAATCAATTTTTTCATCTTTATAGGCTACATTGTTTCTCATTGGATGCTGGCGGTCTCCATACTTTGGAAAATCTGGATGATGCCAGTCAATAATTGAAAAATAGAGTCCTACCTTTAATCCTTCTTCTCTACATGCATCTACGAATTCTCTTACCAGATCTCGTCCTGCCTTTGTATTTGTCGCTTTATAGTCCGTTAATTTTGAATCAAATAAACAGAAACCATCGTGATGTTTCGCCGTTAAAACTACATATTTCATTCCCGCTTCTTTTGCTAATCGAACCCATGTTTTTGGATCATAATCCACCGGATCAAATTGTTCGAAATATTTCCTATATTCCTCTATTGTCATTTCTTTTTGAGACATAACCCATTCGCCACAAGCAGGAATTGAATATAATCCCCAATGTATAAACATTCCAAATCTCGCATCCATAAACCATTTTGTTCGTTCTTTTATTTCCCGATTCATATTGTTAATCTCCTTTTTTCTACGATTCTTCTACTATTATCCTTTCACTGCACCACCTGATAATGCTTCAATAAAGAACTTACTGAAAACACAATACAATATTACTGGTGGAAGAATTATGACAACCATCGCAGAAAACAATCCGTTATAATTCGTATTAAATGCCGTTGTAAATGTTGAAAGTAATGCCGGGACTGTCAATTTTTCTCGCGTGATTAATACAAGTGAAGCCCAATAATATTCATTCCAGTTATTTAAAAAAGCCAAAACTGCTGCTGTCATAATTCCCGGACGTGCAATCGGGAAAATAACTTTTACCCATGTCTGTACATAGCCACACCCATCAATTCTTGCAGCCTCCTCTAATTCTCTTGGAATATTATCATAATAATTTTTTATAACAAAAAAACTAACTGCGATTCCACTACAAGAATAAATAAGAATTAATGCGGCTCTTGTATCATACAAATGTAAGTTATTGATTAAATTATATACAGGGTAAGTCAAAGCAGTCGCTGGTATAAACATTGTTGAATATAAAAGGATATTTACCAGTTTTTTCCCTTTAAACTCCATTCTTGCAACTACATAAGCAGACATAGAAATCATAACCACACTAATTAATACCGATATTCCTGCAACAATTAAACTATTTCCAAAATAACGAAATACATGAAGATCTTTAAAAGTAGAAATATATCCATCTAAACAAATCGACTCCGGCAACTGAAACCCAGGTCTCGCCATCGGATCTTTCTTTAAGCTCGATAACACAAGCCAAATCAGCGGAACCAAGGAGACAATTAGTGCCCACGCCAAACATATATATGTTACAATTTTGGTTCCTGTTGGCAAATTATTTACAGTTTTTCTATGTAGAGATTTTTTCATAACGCTTCTCCCTTCCTAATGTTTCTCTTTTTTTAATGAAACACTATATACAAAATTAATTATCAGAATAATAACCAGTCCTGCTAAAATCTGTATCAAAGCAACAGCATTTGCACGTCCGAATTGAGTTCGTGGGCTTGTAATTGCTAATTCGCGAATCACATAACTGATACTATATGTTCCTGCTGCTCCTTTTGTCAGGAAATATACCTCATTATAAAGAAGGAAACCAGCCGTTGCTGCAAGAATAGACACAGTTTTTAATGTTCCTTTTATCATTGGAATCGTAATAAACCAATCCTGCTTTAATCCGCTAGCTCCATCTAACATTGCTGCCTCTCTTACTTCTTCCGGAACTGCCATAATATTTCCAAGTATCATTAATGTTGTAGTTCCAGTAAAAAAAATATAAGCACATGTCATAGCTATAAATGCCGGTCCTTTTAATAAAAGGATATTATCTGTAAAATTCTTATTAAACAATCTGATTATCGGATTGATAATTCCATAAGATGGATTATATAACTGTAAAAATATCACTCCCATTGCTGCTGTAGAGATCATATTAGGAATAATATAAACGTTCCGTACAAACTTAATTCCCTTTATTTTTCTTGACAAAGCCAGAGCTATTAATGTAGCAACTGGAATCTGAACAACTGCACCAAGAATTGCCCATGTAGTAGAGTTCTTAAGTGCTTCCCAGAAAAATGGATATTTTTTAAAAATGTACTCATAATTATTCCATAAATCTTGAAATCCAAAGAATTCTGGAGACGTGATATTACTATAATCCCACTTACAAAAAGACGTAACGAATACTGTAATTATTGGATACAGATAAAAAATACAAAACGCTATAATTGTTGGTGTCAAAAAAGCAATAATAAAACCTGTACGCTTTATTCCTAATTTATTTTTTTTCTTCTTACAAATATTATCTTTCAACTCGGTCCCTCCGATAAAAAGGGGAAGGGATATTCTCTCCCCTCCCTCATATCAACATCTAAATCAATTTTAATTAACCAATCAATGCAAGTAATTCTTTCTGAAGCGATTCGAATCTTGCATCAATGTCTGTTCCTTCAACTGCACACTCCATCAACGCATTAATAATTGCTTTATTAACATCTGATCCCCAAGTATAATTCATATTAATTACAACTGTATCCGCTGAGTTGACCTGTGAGCACGCCTCCGCAAGTTTTATTGTTGCAGCATCCCCACTTGTTTCTGCAAGTGCATTAAGATCAACTGTTGTATTACATGGATTTGCTTGAACTTCAGTAAAAATCTTTTCCTGTACTTCCTTACTAGTCATATATTTAATAAACTCAAGTGCAAGTTCTGTCTTCTCTTCGCTCATATTGTTTGCTACTGCAAGACCACCACCTGCTGATGCAATCGCAACATTGCCTGGGAATAACGCTGGTTCAATAGAATCAACCAGTGATGCATCAATTCCACTTGCATTCCATACACCATTAAAAAGTACTCCAACTTTTCCATTTGTGTTAAATTCAGCCATTAAATTTCCATTATCATCTGTTGTATGCTGAGATCCATTTGCCTGATCTAATTTTGCTGCTGTTTTGAATGCATTAGCAAATTCATCTGAATTTATTGTTTCTTCTGTCAATTCAGATTCAACCATTTTCTTTCCTGCATCTGTAGACGCCATAATTGCATTTACAATATAGCTAGAACCCTGTCCCGCTATGTAGCCATAAGCGTCATCTCCCAGATCTGCAATCTTCGTCATTGCATCTCCAAATGTATTCCAATCTGTAAATGCATCTGTAGAAGTACCTGCTTTTTCAAAAATACTTGAATTATACCAAAGACCACGGCTTTCAATCTGATCATGCACTGCATAAATATGTCCATCCTGATCATGCTGTGTGTAATTAAGTCCTACTGCATCCTGCAAATTATTTTCATCGATATATGGTTTCAAGTCATAAACAAGATCCTGTGAGATTGCTGCCTGCGGTACTCCACCGCCACCAACATCTACCATATCCGGGAAAGAACCACCCGCAACCTGCGCACTTACAATATCATCTCTGTTTTCAACAGCAATCGGTTTAAAAGTTACATCTCCATCTGCATGTTCCTGCGCAAATTCGTCATAAATATCTCTCATTACCTGCGCCGCAGCCCACTCACTTTCATCCTGATAATATCCATGATAGAACTCCAGAACATTGTTACCACTAGATTCGCTCTTCTTCTCTCCTCCATCTTCTTTTACCGATCTGCTACCACATCCAGCTAAAACAGATGCTCCCATTGCTGCTACTAACAATACACTAACTAATTTTTTTTTCATTTTTTCCTCCTTTTATATCGGTTGTATTTGTTAAGTGTATTCTATATTTATTTTTATTCATTTTGAATATATAC
>OIEE01000518.1_pt1 | contig 12674 bp, 6 predicted proteins | sample 1581701 | NCBI WGS metagenome assembly OIEE01 (sample SAMN01760976, study PRJEB22395) | human gut metagenome | reverse complement strand
ATTGTTGGACGCCGCATCGATCTCGATCTCATTCATGGAACTGCCCGCCGCAATCGCTTTACAGGTCGGACATTCCCCACAAGGGCTGCCATCCACCGGATGCTCACAGTTGACTGCTTTTGCAAAAATTTTTGCGATCGTCGTTTTACCGGTTCCTCTTGTTCCGCAAAATAAGTAGGCATGTCCGATACGATCTGCTTTTATCTGGTTTTTCAAAGTTGTTACGATATGATCCTGTCCTTTTACATCTTCAAATTCCTGTGGACGGAATTTCCGGTACAACGCCGTATATGACATGCTGTTTTTCCTCTCTTAGTTATGCCCGGCTCTGACGATGCAGTTTGCCGGGCATTCGTTTTTTATGTTTTTAATCACCAAAACTGATTCCGATACGTTTTGCCTCCTGAATCATCTGGCAGTCCGGATCAACGGTTTTCAATTTGCCGGAAACCTCTGCCAATGGCACACGTTTTGTCTCTCCATTGATCATTGCAATCATGCAGCCGTAATCTTCCTCAATGATTGCCTGTGCTGCTGCAGAGCCAAGTCTGGTACAGAGCACTCTGTCATATGGACATGGGCTTCCGCCCCGCTGTGTATGTCCCGGAACCGTAACACGGACCTCAACGCCTGCTGCTTCATAAATCTGATCCGCAATCTCATAGGAAACGGACGGATATTTGCGGTCGGCCACTTTTGCCTTGTATGCTTTCTTTGTCAGGGATGAATCCTCCTTGGAAATCGCACCTTCCGCAACTGCAAGAATTGTAAATCCTTTTCCTGCTTTTGTTCTCTTGTTGATAGCTCCTATCACTTTATTGATATCATATGGAATCTCCGGAAGCAGGATAATGTCCGCACCACCGGCAATTCCTGCATATAACGTCAGCCAGCCGACTTTGTGTCCCATAACTTCCACGATAAATACACGGTTGTGAGAAGCTGCTGTCGTATGAATGCAGTCGATTGCCTCTGTCGCAATGTTGATCGCGCTCTGGAAACCAAAGGTAACATCGGTTCCATAAATATCATTATCGATTGTCTTTGGAAGATGAACCACATTTAAGCCCTCTTCCCGGAGAAGGTTTGCCGTTTTCTGCGTTCCATTGCCGCCAAGGATCACAAGACAGTCCAGATTTAATTTATGATAAGTCTGCTTCATTGCCTCTACTTTATCGAGACCATTCTCATCCGGCACACGCATCTGTTTGAATGGCTGACGGGAAGATCCTAAGATTGTTCCACCTTTCGTGAGGATTCCGGAAAAATCTGCTGAAGTCAAAAGACGGTAATCTCCATAGATCAGCCCTTTGTATCCATTGTGAAATCCGTATATCTCAAGTTCATCCACATTATTGCTCAGTCCTTTTACCACACCACGCATAGCAGCATTCAGTGCCTGACAGTCGCCGCCGCTTGTCAACATTCCGATTCTTTTCATACGTAAACAGTCCTTTCTCATTACTATATTAAATGATTTCATTGCTAATCTAGATTATAATATATTTTTTTAACAGGTACAACTATTTCAAAGCTTGCAGATTATAGAAAATATGGTATACTAAACAAGTATTTTTATACAAAAAGAAAAGCGTATCACGTTTTTCTATGGAGATATACCCAAGTGGCTGAAGGGTCCGCACTCGAAATGCGGTAGGTCGGTAAATGTTCCGGCGCGCGAGTTCAAATCCCGCTATCTCCGCTAAAAAAGGATATCGCATGGTAATTCCATGCGATATCCTTTTTATATTAAAATTTGCTTTCGAAAATGCTTTATTTCACATCTGTCACTTCGTAACCTGCATCTACAACTGCCTGTTTTAATGCTTCTACAGAAGCGTCGCCTGTTACGACTGCATTTTTGTTTTCAAGGCTTACGGTAACTTCTGTTACGCCTGCAACCTCTTTTAATGCTTTCTCTACATGTGCCTGGCAATGGGCACACATCATGCCTTCGATTGAAATTGTTGTGGTCATAGTTGATTCTCCTTTATCATTGTTTGTTGATTTTATATTATTATCCAGTGCATTGTGCTGGTTAATATCTGCAATTGTACTTGCAGCGACATCCTGATACGGTTCACTTTGTGTCTTTTTCGCATCGTGCAGTTTTACCCATCTTAACCGGAGTGCATTACTTACCACACATACGCTGCTCAGACTCATGGCCGCTGCACCGAACATCGGGTTCAATTTTATCTGGAAAAGCGGATACAAAACACCAGCTGCAAGCGGGATTCCGATACTGTTGTAAAAGAATGCCCAGAACAAATTTTCTTTGATGTTGCGGATCACGGCTTTACTTAATTTTACTGCACCTACAGCGTCAAGTAAATCGTTTTTCATCAGTACGATATCAGCGCTCTCGATCGCTACGTCTGTTCCTGCCCCGATCGCAATTCCCACATCTGCGGAGGCAAGTGCCGGTGCATCGTTGACGCCGTCACCGATCATCGCTACTTTATGTCCTGCCTGTTTTAAGGCTGAGATTTTCTCCTCTTTCTGTGTTGGCAGAACCCCGGCGATCACCTCATCGATACCAACCTGCTCCTTGATCGCCTGTGCGGTCACTTCGTTGTCACCGGTTAACATAATGACATGTATGCCGTAATCACGGAATTTCTGTACCGCCTCTTTACTGGTCGGTTTTACCACATCTGCAACTGCCACAATTCCAAGGAACTGTTTTTCATCTGCAAAAAGAAGTGGTGTCCTGCCCTGTTTGGCAAGTGCCTGGATCTGGTTTTTCTGTTCTGTGGAAAGGCTGATTCCTTTCTCTTCCATCATCTTCTCATTTCCGGCATAGTAGTGTGTACCGGACACTGTACCTTCGATTCCTTTTCCAAATAAAGCGTTGAAATCTGTTACTTTTTCCAGGGAAATATTGTTTGTCACACAATAGTTTACAATCGCCTCTGCAAGCGGATGTTCGCTGCCTTTTTCAAGACTTCCTGCAATCTGAAGAAGCTGCGTTTTATCTGCATTCTTTCCGGCAGCACAGATAATATCTGTCACGACAGGTTTTCCCTGCGTGATAGTTCCCGTCTTATCTAACACAACGGTGTCGATCTGATGTGCCGTCTCTAATGCGTCACCGGATTTGATGAGGATCCCGTTCTCTGCACCTTTTCCGGTTCCAACCATGATTGCTACCGGTGTTGCAAGACCAAGTGCGCACGGACACGAGATCACAAGCACTGCGATCGCAGTTGACATGGCAAACTCAAACGTTGCGCCGGAGATCAGCCAGATAACTCCTGTGATCAGTGCAATGGTAATAACGGCCGGCACAAAGACTCCGGCAATTTTATCTGCCATTTTTGCAATCGGGGCTTTGCTTGAGGAAGCTTCCTCAACCAGCCTTATGATCTGCGCAATTGTAGTGTCTTCACCGACTTTTGTTGCTTTTGCACGGATGAGTCCGGATTTATTTATGGATGCAGAGACAATGGTATCTCCCTCCTGTTTTGGCACCGGAATGCTCTCACCTGTGATCGCAGATTCGTCAAAAGAGGATTTTCCCTCCAGCACGATACCGTCCACTGCAACCGATTCACCCGGTTTTACAAGGAAGATTTCTCCTTTTTCCACATCTGCTGCATCCACGACCTGCTCCACACCATCTCTTACAGCCGTCACGGTCTTTGATGCGAGATTCAGAAGTTTTGTGATCGCCTCGCTTGTTTTTCCCTTGGACTTCGTCTCAAGATATTTCCCGATGGTGATCAGTGTCAGGATCGTTCCGGCTGACTCAAAGTATAAGTCATGGGCATACTGATGTACGACCATCATGTCGCCGTGTCCCATCGCATACCCGATACGGTAAATGGCAAAAATACCATAGAGGATTGCCGCACCCGCACCGATCGCGATCAGGCTGTCCATGTTCGGGCTTCTGTGCCATAATGTTTTAAATCCGTTTTTAAAATATTTCTGATTTGCGATCAAAATTGGCAGCAACAGTAAAAACTGCGTAAACGCATAGGTGATTGCATTCTCATTTCCATGCAAAAAGTTCATGGTAAACGGCGGCATCGGAATGTTGAGCCACTGATATATCATATGTCCCATGGACACATACATCAACGGTATCCAGAAAATCAGTGAGACGATCAGTCTCTTTTTCATGTTTTTCACATTCTGCTCTACGGCTGAAAGTCCATTGTTTTCCTGACTGCCAGACTGTCCAGACGTTTTTGCCCCGGATTTTGCGTGCTCGTCTTTCACCGCCGCACCGTATCCGGCATCCTCCACTGCCTTGATAATTCCTGCTGTATCAAGTTTATTCTCATCAAATTCGACCTGCATACTGTTTGTCAGCAGATTCACGCTGACATTTTCCACCCCGGTAAGCTTTCCCACACTTTTCTCCACATGGGATGAGCAGGCGGAACAGGTCATGCCTGTAACATCAAATCTCTCTTTCATGTATGTCGTCCTTTCCTGTTATGTTCTGCTTTTGAATATCCGGAGTTCTGCTGAAACTTCGGATATAACTTTGTCAGAGTTCTTTATTTCATCAGTTTCTTCAAAAGTCCGCACAATTCATCGACTGCCTCTTCATTTCCTTCGCGGATATCCTCCGAAACACAGGTTTTGATATGTCTCGCCAGAAGTTCTTTGTTAAACCCATTCAAGGCCGCCTGGATTGCTGACACCTGTGTGAGAATATCCACGCAATAACGATCGTCCTCCACCATCGCCCTGATTCCACGCACCTGTCCTTCAATACGGCTCAAGCGTGTCATGAGCGCTTTCTTCTCCTGCTCATCACGCTGTTTATGTTTTACATTGCCATCCTCATTGCCTTTACAACAACATGTCATAACCTCCACATCCTTTCTGTCCATCGCACCCTCATTTTGTTATCTGAGTATTATTTTCTACCACTTATGATTTTGTCATTCATTATATTCGATATACCCCTATGGGGTATATCGAATATAGTACAGGATAACAGAAAAGTCAAGCATCATTATTTACTATTTTTCTCAATAACATAATTGCTAGCCGCTTAACTTAACAATGCAAACAATATAAGTTCATGCTATAATATACATATGCAATGAGCAGTGCCAATCGAGACTGTGCTTCATGCTATAAGAAAGACTATAACGGATAATTGCGAAACTCATCAAAGCGTAAATAGAATTGTGAAAAAAAAGTTTCGCTGTTACCTAATTATATCCTATTTTCTACTTTCCCTGCAAGCGTCTGCAAAAAATGCTCCCTCGCCCCTTCCTGTGCGACCACTTTGCTGAGTTTTTCTGTGTTTCTGCCGGAAAGCCATGCTTTGTGGGACTGGCTATAATGATTTGCAATTTTCCAGAATTTCTCGGGGTATGCAAGGTAAAAATACAGATAGGACAATTCCTGTGGTTTTAGTTTCCGCACGGAATCATATGCCCCGATCAGCTCCATTCCAAGCGATGTGTTCCAGTTATTTTTTTCCATCATCTTCCGGACAAAATTTGAGAGGTCACTCACCCGGATCTGATAGGAAAAATTAAGGAAATTGACGATTGCCACGCCCTCTCTCGAAAAAATGACATTGTGCTGGTTATAATCCCCATGGCAGAAGCCAGTCAACTCCTCACGAATCTCCATATTTTGCAACTGCTCTGTGACAGCCTGTGCCTTTTCAAAAAAACCTGCAAACTGGCGCATGAACATTTCTTCAAACTCATTTTTCTGTTTTCTGCCACGGATATAATTGCGCACCTGCCGCAATTCACGGTTATGTTTTTCATAAAGCAAAAGCAGGGCGTTAGGATTCATTTTTACAAACTCAGGCACCTCGTCCGGATACTGTTCAGTTGCATTATGTAAACCAGCGAGCAGTCTTACCGCATACACCATGTCCTCCCTGCTCTTCGTATCGCACTCGGCTCCACGGAAAACTGACAATAACAGATAATTCTGTTCCTCTTCGTCCCTGGCAAAAATTTCCCCTTCTTTTGTATAAAAGATCTGCTCTGCCACAATATTCTGCTCTTTCAGGAAATCAAGCATTCCAGCCAGAAATTCTGCACGCTCCACAGAGCCCCTATACTCCTTCAGTGCGCGCATTCCGAGATCTGTTTCACACAAAAAACAGTCTCTTCCCTTCGAAATAGACTTTACCTCCATCTCATATTGTTCTGCTATCTGTTCCGGCCTGATATACATGAAAATCCCCTCCATACGATGAATCTGCGATAAGAGAGCAAAATGCTCTCCTGCCGTGTCAATTCATCATATGTGAGGGGATGCGATATTATGAACCTGTTCCATTAATTTTTCTTTGGTGTTGTCCTCCGGGTGTTCCAGCACATAGTCTAAAAGCTGTTTCAGCGTCTCACCGATCGCCTTTCCCGGCTGCATTCCATCTGCGATCAGATCCGTTCCCGTAACCGCAAGTTCCTTTATGGAAAGGCACTGCCGCTTCGCCATGATCTGCTCATATATTTCTTCGTATTCCTTTAAATACTCTGTTTTTTCCTCCCGCCTGTATGCGCTCTGTGCCAGCATGTCCGCTCTTTTTACTGCAAAAAGCAGCGGATACTGATCCACACCGTTCCGGTAGATTGCTCTGCGGACCGTCCGCTCCTGCAAAGGCGGATTATCGTCGTGGCATAAGATCAGTCTGCATACCCGGTCGGTTGTATCATTGTCAAACTTCAGCCGCCGCAAAATCTTCCTTGCCACAAGACTTCCTTCCTGTGGGTGTCCATAAAAGTGATCCACGCCATGTTCGTCCGTGGTTCTGCACATCGGTTTTGCCACATCATGTAACAGCATTGTAATACGCGCCACTTTATCCGGCTGTATCTCCATCAGGGCATGCAGCGTGTGCTCCCCCACAGAATAGCAGTGATGCGGATTATTCTGCGGTGTTTTCATCATCTCGTCAAATTCCGGCAGAAAAACTGCGGTAAGTCCTGTCTCATAGGCCGTGCGCAGCAGTTCCGGATGTCCGGACGTGAGAAGTTTTACCATTTCGATCTGAATACGTTCTGCACTCACTTTTGCAATGTTTGGTGCCAGGGAAACAATCGCCTCTCTTGTCTCATCTTCAATAGAGAAGCCAAGTTGCGCTCCAAACCGCACTGCACGCAGCATACGAAGCGCGTCCTCCGTAAAACGCTCCACAGCAGCTCCCACGCACCGGATCACACCGCGCTCTAAATCTCCCACACCATCAAACGCATCGACCAGCCCATCCTTATCATTGTAAGCCATGGCATTGATCGTAAAATCGCGGCGCTTCAGATCTTCTAACAGATTGGAAGTAAACTGTACCTCCTTAGGATGCCTTGCATCCTCATATTCCCCGTCTATACGGTATGTGGTCACCTCGAATCCCTCATGTTCAAGCATCACGGTAACCGTTCCATGCTGGATCCCAGTATCTATGGTATGTCGGAATAACTCTTTTACCTGTTCCGGTTTTGCTGATGTCGTGATGTCCCAGTCCATAGGAATCCGTCCTAACATCGTATCACGGACGCACCCACCTACAGCATAGGCCTCAAAGCCATGCTGTGTCAGTGTGTCAATAATATAAGTTACTTTCTCAGGTAAAACGATTTTCATATACGATAGGTTCCTTTTGTCGTTGTTTTGATCGAATATAACAGATCATCCGCCCTCTTGATCATCTCTGTCATATCATTTTCCGTACAGATATGGTCTCCGGCTGCAATACCGATGGAGCAGGAGATCTGATGCTGTTTATCGATTGAGAATGACTGTCCGAGTTTTTCACTGATCTCCGCCGAAAATCCGTCTGCCTCATCAATAATCTGATAGATACGCTCTGCCTTTTCTTTGAAAATATCCCTGTCATCTGTATAAAGGAAGATCAGGAACTCATCCCCGCCATAACGGCACACAAAACCATCTTTTCCACAGACTTCCGTAAAAATATCAGCCATTTTGATCAGAACGAAATCGCCCACATCATGTCCGTACGTATCATTATAGTGTTTGAAATTGTCCAGGTCAATAAACATCACTCCCAGCTTTGGTTTTCTTTTTTCCCCTGCAATCTCTTTCAGAAGTGCGTCTAATTTGCGGTAGAACCCTTCACGGTTATAGCATCCTGTCAGCTGGTCTGTAACTGCCGACATATACAGTTTTGTATTCATCTCATAAATCTTGTCATAGGCATCAAGCCTGTTCAATGCGTAACGCACCTCACGGAACAGAAGCTGATAAAAGTTCAGATCGTCCTCATCAAGCATATAACGGTTCACCGAGGAATGCCAGTTATCCTTCATCAGCACATAGGTGATGACAATATTCTCGATTTTTGCGTTGTTAAAAAATGGGATCGCCACCATAGAACACACATCTTCATCACCAAAAATCGATGTGATATCCTGATGTTCAGAATAATTGCTGCTGATCTTGGAGATCACAAATCCACCCGCATTTTTCCGCATGGATTTTTCCATGATCTTCATGATCTCCGGCGTCATCTCTTTCTCTGTGTCATTGTAAAGTACCTGCGGCACCCTCTCGCTATAGCGGATATAGACTGCCCGGTCGACGTCAAAATGATTTAAAAATGTCTTCATGACCACATTGAGCATCTCTTTTGCAGTAATACCATTTACATCGATCAGTTTCTGCCAGATAGAAATAAAGTCAAGCTGTTCTTTCTTACTCTTATATGCCCGCTCAACGCTCTCCTGCTTCAGCAGTTCTTCAATCTCAATGGCTGATAATTCATCACAGCCGCCATCTACCGGTGGCAGAAGATCTTTCATATCTTCTGCATACTCATGGAACATGATCCGATGCGTCTCTTCATACTGTTTTAAAATAGACTCTTCCTGTTCATAAAGGATCTCTTTTCCTGCATTCCTGAAACATTCCATCCTGTTCCTTCGGAACAGTGCATAACAGAAAAACTGGTTTCCTTCTGCTCTCTTTAAATAAATATCTGCCTGCTCATATAATTTTAGCGCCTCCTCGTTGTCTCCGTCATGCTGTGCTAATAATGCCTTGGAAAACGTATAGAGGAACATATCATCATCTGCCTTTGCGTAGTCATGCACAGTGGCGAGGTTGTTTTCTGTCTTTTCCTTCTCGAAAATATAATTCAAAAACTGGCGGCAGCTATACAGATACCGCTCACAGTTAAAACGGTTTCCCTGCAAAATGGAAACCAGAGCAAACAATCCGTACAGTTTGGACAGATTGCAGACACGCAGACTGTTCAGATGCAGCTTTTCAATCGCTTTCATACACTGTGTCAGGTATTCCTGCGCCTTGTCATACTGCCCCAGCATAACGCAGTTCAATGACATATTATAGTGTACTTCTGCAATATCCTCCGGTTTTCTCAGTTTACATAATATTTTAATCGCCTTGTTGTAATAGCTCTGAGCTCTCTCATTTTCTCCCATTGCGCATAAATTATACGCAATACCGGAATAGATCCTTCCACCCTCCACGCTGTCAACATCTTTCATCGCCTCATAAGTACGGATCGAATATAACAGGGAAACTTCGTACTCGCCATTTGTGGATGCTATCATGATATTTTTCCGATATGCAATGCTGATAAGCTGCTCATTGCCAATCTCTTTTGCCAGCGCAACGCCCTTCGAAAAATAAATCAAAAATGCTTCCGACCGGTACGCCTTTGCCACGATCTCCGGTTTATTGTCGTATGCATAAATATAAATATGCGCCAGATGATTTTTGTAATGGTACTCATTCAGCTTCTCGATCAGTTTATCGCTGATCTCAATATCCTGGGCACAGAAGAAAATATTGCACCAGCCGGACATCTGGTTCTGCGCTTTTAAAAGTTCCGCACGGAACACTAAAAAATCATCCCCAAGCGCTTCTCCGCACTCCTTTGCCTTCTGTACATAAATCATGGCTTCCTCTAACTTGCCAAGATACATGTAAGAAGTTGCCATCCAGAAATTATAATAAAATGCTCCCTCTTTCTCCTGATCCTGCAGTTTTTCCAGATCTTCGCAGGATTCCAGAGCCTTCGCAATATCTCTTTGCAACACCGACACCATAATCTGTAACAGCAAAAGCTGATAATGCTTTTTCTCAGAAATCGTAAAGTTATCAAACTTGATCCGGCGCTCAATCTTGCTCAGATGATGGTTTGCCTGATCAAAATCCAGAAAGTATACCAGATTATTCAGTTTCCGATAGCCATCGTCACTCTCATAATCAGAGTAATAGTCCATGACATCCGGTTCCATGTTCCTGCCTGCATTTCCGATATGGTACACCATGTTCCGGTCATCCATACTCTCACAGATTGCATCCCACTCTTCATGTGCAAATTCCGGAATCGACTGCACATCATTGACTCCCAAGACAATGCCGATATTTTTATTCTTTGTCTGAAGCAGTCTGTTGGTAAGCTGCATGGTACTTTTCGAAGCCAGCTGAAAGCGGTTCAACACAATGACGACCGGACGGATCTCTGATAATTTCTGAAGCATCGTCACGATCGAATTGCGCATGCGTTCCTGCTCATACTCTACCTCATCGATCAGGATCTGTTCCGTTCTCTCGCAAAATCCGTTTTCAAAATAACTTTCAAATACAGGTCTCTGAAGCTTGTAGACATCACATTCTTCCATAAACTCTTCCAGTGTGCCACTGCAATACCTGTGAAACATCTGCCGGATCAGTCCCAGATACGGTTCATAAGCCTCTGCAATCTTGTTATAAGAAAACTCATGACAGGTAAAAAAGATGTCTGACTGATCCTTGTAATGATTGACACTCTCTAAATCCCATATGGAAAAATCATTGCTATACCGCACAAGGATACTGTTATGTTCTACATTCCCAATTCCACTTACAACCTGTTCAATAACCCCGTTATAATACTTATCTATCATACGATTCCCTTTTGCTCCCAAAACACGCTTGCTGTTTTGTCACATTCTATATCAATATCCCATATCCGTTAAACAATAAAACGTTCCACATTTTTCTGCAGTTTTTCAGCAGAATGATAGGTTGTCTCTGCCTTCTGTTTAATTGCCTCTGCCTCCTGCACAACGTTTCCTACTTTTTCAGCAATATCCGTTGTTCCGGTAGCTCCCTCTGTCGCAGTCTTGCTGACATCGGAGATAGCATCCATCACTCCGTTAATGGATGCGAGCAGCTGCTCCGATGATGCCGAGAAGTCCGTTACAAGAGAATCTACATTGGCGGCATCACTGTTATAGGAATTTGCCATTTCTGCAAATCCTCCAAGACTCTCCACAACATCATTTCCGACAAACTCCAGCAGCCTCTCTGCATCATTTGCAAGATTCTCAACGGCTGCGGTCACATTGCCAGTCACTTCCTGAATATGGGCAACTGCGGCTTTTGACTGCTCTGCCAATACACGGATCTCATCTGCAACAACCGCAAATCCTTTTCCTGCCTCTCCCGCTCTGGCAGCCTCAATGGATGCGTTCAAAGCCAGAAGGTTCGTCTGTCCGGTAATATCCATGATTGATTTGGCAAGAACATTGATCTGATCCACAACCTTAATATCTTCGAGTGCTTTGGTCAGGCTCTCATTAATCTCCTCATGAATCGATCTGGTACGTCTGTCATTTTCGTCTGTATCTTTTTTGATTTTCACAGCACGTTCCCTGATCTCATCTGCCTCGTTAGCGCCATCCTGAGATCTCTCTGCAATACTCTTCGCAGCGCTCTCAATCTCATGTGACATTGCATTTATCTCTTCCGAAGATGCCGCTGTCTCCTCCATACCTGCCGCAAGCTCCTCCGTTGTCGCAGATACATTTTCAATCTGATCATCTAATGCCCGAATACTTGTATCAATCTCCTGCACCATGCCGGTGATCTCTAATGCTTCTGATTTTACCTCTCCAATCAGTTCCTTCATCTCAGAGCGCATTTTCTCAAGTGAATCTGCCAGTTGTCCAAAATCATCTTTTCTCTTTAACAGATCCTGTTCAAATTCTTTTGAAAAATCGCCCTGCGCTATCTCGTCAATATGGGTAAGACTCTTTTTCAATGGCTTCACAATGCTGGCTGTGATCAGTGTCAGAACTAAAATTAAGATTACTTCCATGACAACAGCGATTCCGATGATCGCCATTCTGCTGTTGGATTCATAGGAAGAAAATTCATTTTTCACACCCAATACGTCCTCATCAATATCGTCCGTGTAGTTTCCGGTTCCAAGTACCCAGCCAAATGGTTCAAATGCCTTGCTGTAAGCACGTTTTGGAGATGGTTCCGTCTCACCCTCTCTCGGGAATACATAATCCGTAAAACCGCCGTTTTCCTGCCTTCCTGCACTGATGATTGCCTGCATATACGCAAATCCATTGGTGTCCACTGCATCCATACGATTTGTTCCCTCTGTGTCATTGCCGAGAAGGACTACGTTTGTTCCATCATAGGTATCTACCCAGAAATATCCATTATTGCCGTAACGCAGATCACGAATCTGGTCTGCTGCAAGTTTTTCTGCCTCGTCTAAGGTATATTCACCTTTTTCATACCGATTGTAAATGCTCTGGCAAAGAGATATTACATTATCTACCTGTGCCTTGATCTGTTCATCATACGAGGAACGCATATCATTCTCGATAATGTCTAACGCATTATTTCCAAGTCCTGACAGACTTGTGTTGGAAATGACGGCGCATAGTGCCAGTGCGATCAGTGCAATCACC
>OIEE01000514.1_pt1 | contig 12739 bp, 9 predicted proteins | sample 1581701 | NCBI WGS metagenome assembly OIEE01 (sample SAMN01760976, study PRJEB22395) | human gut metagenome | reverse complement strand
GCATATCTTCTTTACGCTTATAAGCACCACCCTGTTCGTTGAAAGCGTCAATAATCTCAGCTGCCAGTTTATCTGCCATTGATTTACCACCGCGTTTACGAGCGAAAAGAATCAAGTTTTTCATTGAGATTGACTCTTTACGATCAGGACGAATTTCAGTAGGAACCTGGAAAGTAGCGCCACCTACACGACGAGACTTTACTTCAATCTGCGGAGTTACATTATCCAAAGCTTTCTTCCAGATTTCCAAAGCTGATTTTTCTTCATTAGGAAGTTTTGTTTTCACTGTTTCCAGTGCTGCATAGAAGATCTCATAAGATGTATTCTTTTTCCCATCATACATCAAGTGATTTACGAATTTAGAAACCTTCTGATCATTAAATACCGGATCCGGAAGGATCACACGTTTTTTTGGTTTTGCTTTTCTCATTTTTTTCTCAAAATAATGTTTTTGTTTGGGGCTGCACTTTTTCCGTTTACTTCAACGCTTCCTCTGAAGCATTTACTCAACCTTTATAGCTTATTCCAACAAACCAAAACTTAAATTAATATTCTTTGTTTCAGGAATTCAGTTACAATTTACTTCTTTCCTTTTCCTTTTGCAGGAGCTGCAGCTTGTCCTGCTTTAGGACGCTTCGCACCATATTTAGAACGTCTTTGTGTACGACCAGCTACGCCTGCTGTATCCAAAGTACCACGAACGATGTGATAACGTACACCCGGAAGGTCTTTCACACGACCACCACGAACCAACACGATTGAGTGTTCCTGCAAGTTATGACCTTCTCCCGGAATATAAGAGTTTACTTCCTTAGAGTTAGTCAGACGCACACGAGCAACTTTACGCATTGCTGAATTCGGCTTTTTCGGAGTAGTAGTATACACACGAACACAAACGCCACGTCTTTGAGGACATGAATCCAGTGCCGGAGATTTACTCTTCTCAACCAAAACCTCTCTTCCTTTTCTTACTAATTGTTGAATAGTAGGCATTTTGTTTGATTTTTAATTATTATATATTGTTTATTAATTTGCTATACTAAGTCCAAAACTATACATTTTGGGCTGCAAAGTTACGAATAACATTTTAATAAACAATACTTTCTACTAATAAAAATAGTCTGTTTCTCAAAAAAAGTTTTTGAAAAACAGACTACTATGTTATTTTTGCTACAAAAGCCCTTATGCTTCCCCTTTAAATCCGCTTATAGGAGGAATGAATGTTTTTCCATCCGGTCCATTATTTCCCCCATTCATTTCTTCCGGCATTCGAATAGGTCCAAAATTACGTTCGTATTTTGCAACATTCTCCTGTAATGCATACATCAAACGTTTTGCATGTTCAGGAGTCAGTACAATACGTGACTGCACTCCAGCTTTAGGTAATCCCGGCATTACACGCACAAAATCAACAATAAATTCCGAACTGGAATGGGTGATAATGGCAAGATTTGCATACGTTCCTTGAGCTACTTCTTCTTTCAACTCTATCTGCAACTGATTATTATTTTTTTCGTTTTCCATGATTTTATACTTTAGCATTAAAAAATATTCTGAATCTCAATATCCCCAACTCCTATTCTTTGGTTGGAGTACAAATATAGACATTTATTTGTAATAATACAACATACTTATTATTCTATATAATTTTCCTATAGCATCTACTATAATAAACCTAAAGAGGCTGATTTCTTAGACAGAAATCAGCCTCTTTTACAGTGTATATATTAAAATTACTCTACCTCACTATAATCGAGTACATTCTTACGATTGGCAAGAATACGGTCATATTCTTCCTTCGAACCAACAATAATCTTTTCGAATTCACGCTGACCGGTACCGGCAGGAATCAAGTGACCACAAATCACATTCTCCTTCATACCCTCCAATCTATCAACCTTACCATTGATGGCAGCCTCATTCAAAACTTTCGTTGTTTCCTGGAATGATGCAGCAGACATGAAACTTGAAGTTCCCAAAGCGGCACGGGTAATACCTTGCAGAATCTGAGTAGATGTAGCAGGAATAGCATCACGTACCTCAACAGGCTTCAAATCACGACGTTTCAACATACTGTTCTCATCACGCAACTTACGGGCAGTAACAATCTGACCCGGCTGTAAATTCTGAGAATCACCAGAGTCAACAACTACTTTCTTGCCCCAAATACGATCGTTTTCTTCCATGAACTCTTGCTTATCCACTACCTGCTGTTCCAAGAAGCGAGTATCGCCCGGCTCATCGATTTCTACCTTACGCATCATTTGACGAACAATAATCTCAAAGTGTTTGTCGTTAATCTTCACACCCTGCAAACGGTAAACGTCTTGCACTTCATTTACGATGTATTCCTGTACAGCCGTGGGACCTTTAATGGCCAAAATGTCAGCAGGAGTAATCGCACCGTCAGATAACGGAGTTCCGGCACGAACGTAGTCATTCTCCTGAACCAATATTTGTTTAGACAGATTCACCAAATACTTTTTCACTTCACCTGTCTTAGATGTGACAATAATTTCACGGTTACCACGCTTAATCTTACCCATAGTAATTTCACCGTCTATTTCAGAAACGACAGCAGGATTAGATGGGTTACGAGCCTCAAACAGTTCTGTAACACGAGGAAGACCACCAGTGATATCACCAGCCTTGCCTACAGCACGAGGAATCTTCACAATAATGTCACCAGCTTTCACTGCCTGACCGTTTTCAACCACAACATGCCCCCCCACGGGTAAGTTATAAGTACGGATCAAATTACCATCCTCGGTTACAATATGGGCAGAAGGTACTTTTGTCTTATCCTTAGACTCGATAATGATAATTTCACGCAAACCGGTAGCTTCATTAGACTCTACCTTATAAGTTACGTTTTCAACCACACTCTCGAATTCAATCTTACCAGTAGCCTCTGTAATAATAACAGCGTTGAACGGATCCCACTTAGCAATCAGTTTTCCCTTCTCAACAATATCACCGTCCGCAGCATATAATTTTGAACCATAAGGCACATTATGAGTTGACAGGATAATCCCTGTATTCACATCGATAAAGCGGACTTCAGCCAAACGACCGACTACCACTTTCACAGCCTCACCCATTTCATCAACCGTATCTACCGTACGCAATTCTTCGAATTCCAAACGTGCATTATTCTTGGCGACAATGCTTGCATTAGCAGCCATATTACCTGCGATACCACCGGCATGGAATGTACGCAATGTCAACTGTGTACCCGGCTCACCAATAGATTGGGCAGCGATTACGCCGACTGCTTCACCTTTCTGAACCATACGACTGGATGCCAAGTTACGTCCATAACACTTAGCACATACCCCTTTCTTAGATTCACAAGTTAATACCGAACGGATTTCAACGCTTTCAATCGGAGAATCCTCGATTTCCTGCGCAATATCCTCTGTAATCTCCTCTCCACCGGCTACAATCAGTTTACCAGTAGTAGGATGGACGATATCATGTACAGAAACACGTCCTAGAATACGTTCGTACAAAGTAGCAATAACTTCATCGTTATTCTTCAAAGCCGTACAAACCAAACCACGAAGTGTTCCACAGTCTTCTTCATTGATAATCACATCATGCGACACGTCTACCAGACGGCGGGTCAAGTATCCCGCATCAGCAGTCTTCAACGCAGTATCCGCCAAACCTTTACGAGCACCGTGGGTAGAGATAAAGTACTCCAACACCGAAAGTCCTTCTTTAAAGTTCGACAAAATCGGGTTCTCGATGATCTGACCACCTTCAGCACCTGCTTTCTGCGGTTTTGCCATCAAACCACGCATACCAGACAACTGACGAATCTGCTCTTTAGAACCACGGGCCCCGGAGTCAAGCATCATAAATACTGAATTGAAGCCTTGGTCATCATTCTTAATCGTCTTGTAAAGTATATCAGACAGGTCACTGTTCACGTGAGTCCATGTATCGATAACCTGGTTATAACGTTCATTGTCAGTAATGAAACCCATATTATAGTTCATCATAATCTGTTCCACTTCCTCATTACCACGTTTTACCAGTTCTTCTTTTTCTTTCGGGATAATAATATCACCCAAGTTGAATGACAGACCACCCTTGAACGCCATATAGTAACCTAAGTTCTTAATACCATCCAAGAATTCACAAGCACGTGCAACACCGACAGCTTTGATAACATCACTAATGATATCTCGCAAAGACTTTTTGGAAATAATGGTATTCAAGTACCCCACTTCCGCTGGAACGATTTCATTTACAATCACACGCCCTACGGAGGTTTCTTTCATCATCACATCTACGATTTTGCCATCTTTGTCCAAGTCCTTCACCACTACGTTGACGATAGCATGAATATCCACTTTACCTTCATTATAAGCAATCAAAGCCTCTTCCGGACCGTAGAAAGTCAAGCCTATCCCCATCTCTCTTTCATCATATCTTCCAGTTTCAGCAGCTCATCCCTGTATTGTGCAGCTTCTATAAATTCCAGCTTCTTGGCAGCTTCCTGCATCAGTTTCCGGGTACGTTCTATCGTTTTCTCCATCTGTGGCTTGTTCATATACTGAACAATCGGGTCGGCAGCCATTGTATTGGAAGATGGCTCAATATATGCCTTGGAGCCTTGAGTGGTTCCGGCCGCTTCGTTGCTGTTGTTGCCCAACAAGGCAGCATTACGCGCACGCTGTATTTGTTTGGGGGTGATTCCATGCTCTTCGTTATATGCCAGCTGTTTTTCGCGACGACGGTTGGTTTCGTCTATCGTTTTTTTCATGCTGTCCGTCATGCGGTCTGCATACATGATTACTTTTCCATTGATATTGCGGGCGGCGCGTCCTGCTGTCTGGGTCAGCGAACGGTGGGAGCGGAGGAGCCCTTCTTTGTCTGCATCCAGAATGGCTACCAAAGACACTTCGGGCAAGTCCAGACCTTCACGAAGCAAATTCACACCCACCAGTACATCATAAACGCCCTGACGTAATTCATCCATAATCTTGACGCGTTCCAAAGTGTCCACATCGCTGTGGATGTAGTTGCAGCGGATGTCATTGCGCAGCAGATATTCGGTCAATTCTTCTGCCATGCGTTTGGTAAGCGTGGTCACCAGTACACGTTCTTCTTTCTCGATGCGTTGCTGTATCTCTTCCATCAGGTCGTCAATCTGATTCAGACTGGGGCGTACTTCAATTACCGGGTCCAGCAATCCGGTAGGACGGATAACCTGTTCAACGATAATGCCTTCACTTTCCACCAATTCATAATCGGCAGGTGTAGCACTGACATAAATCACTTGTTTGGCCAGTTCCTTGAACTCTTCAAATTTTAGAGGGCGGTTGTCAAAAGCCGACTCCATCCGGAAACCATATTCCACCAAATTGGTTTTTCTGGCCCGGTCACCACCATACATGGCACGTATTTGCGGTACGCTGACATGGCTTTCGTCTATTACAATCAGGAAATCATCCGGAAAGAAGTCCAGCAGACAGTAAGGACGGGTACCTGCATTACGCCCGTCAAAGTAGCGGGAATAATTTTCTATGCCCGAACAATGCCCCAGTTCGCGAATCATCTCCATATCGTATGTCACGCGCTCATAGAGTCGTTTCGCCTCATACATTTTTCCTTCCTCCTCGAATTTGGCCACCTCTTTCGTCAAGTCGTCCTCAATCTGATGAATAGCTCTCAACTGGCTCTCTTTGGTGGTCATAAAAAGATTGGCCGGATAAATTTTGTATTCATCAAAAGTAGCCAGACGGATTCCCGAAACAGGGTCGATCTCTTCAATGGCATCAATTTCGTCGTCCCAAAACATAACCCGGAGGAGATTGTCGCTATATGCCAGGTAAATGTCTACCGTGTCACCTTTTACGCGGAAATTCCCGCGATTCAGTTCTATGTCGTTACGCACATACAGGCTGTCCACCAAACGGCGTAAAAATACATTTCTGTCCAGCAGTTTGCCTTTTTTTATCTCAATTACATTATTATAGAAATCCGACGGGTTCCCCATACCGTAGATGCAGGACACGGAAGACACCACCACCACGTCCTTCCGTCCCGACAGCAGGGCAGAGGTGGCAGCCAGCCGCAATTTGTCAATCTCTTCATTAATGGCCAGATCCTTTTCTATATAGGTGTCGCTGGACGGCAAATATGCTTCCGGCTGGTAATAGTCATAATAAGATACATAGTATTCCACAGCATTATTGGGAAAGAAAGCTTTAAACTCACTGTAAAGCTGCGCTGCCAATGTTTTGTTATGGCTTAATATCAAGGTGGGCTTATTGATGTTTTTAATTACATTTGCAATCGTGAAAGTCTTGCCGGACCCGGTGACCCCCAATAAAGTTTGTGCGGGGACTCCTTCCAGCACTCCCTCGGTTAGCTGGGCGATAGCTTCCGGTTGGTCGCCGGTGGGTTGGTATTCGGAAATCAATTCAAAATTCATAAATAGTATGTTTAGTTTAATGAGATGTAAAAATACAGTTATTTCCTTAGATATTATCTATTCATCTCTAAAAAATAGACTCTTGTCGACTTTTTAGCATTTAAAAACATGGAAATATTGCATTATTCGGTGGAAAGGCGTAAATTTGCGCAATTATTTGAATAAGATGAAAAAATATATCATTATAGCTCTTGTCTCCGGTACGGTTCTAACGTCTTGTGGAGAGTATAACAAAGTTTTAAAAAGCACGGACTACGAATACAAGTACGAAGCGGCCAAAAGTTACTTTGGCAAAGGGCAGAATACTAAGGCGGCCACCATTCTGGAGGAATTGATTACCATCATGAAGGGAACGGATAAGGCTGAGGAATCACTTTATATGTTGGGTATGACCTACTATAATCAGGGTGACTTCATCACAGCTTCGCATTATTTCACCACTTATTATAATACTTATCCGCGTGGGGTCTATACGGAACAGGCCAGATATTTTTCAGGAAAAGCATTGTTCTTGGATACTCCGGAACCTCGTTTGGACCAGTCGAGCACCTATAAAGCTATTCAGGAGTTGCAGATGTTTATGGAATATTTCCCAACCAGTAGCCGTCGACAGGATGCACAGCAAATGATTTTTGATTTGCAGGACAAGCTGGTGATGAAAGACTATCTGGCTGCGAAATTGTATTATGATTTGGGTTCTTATACAGGAAACAGTACTTATAGTACTACCGGTAACAATTATTTGTCTTGTATCGTTACGGCTCAGAATGCTTTGAAAGACTATCCTTATACCAAGATGCGCGAAGATCTTTCTATCTTGGTCTTGCGTGCTAAATATGATATGGCGAAAGCGAGTGTGGAGGAAAAGAAAGAAGAGCGTATGCGTGAGACGATAGATGAATATTATTCTTTCAAGAACGAATTTCCTGACAGCAAGTATACTAAAGAAGTGGAGAGCATCTACAAGGATGCCAATAAGTACGTAAAAGAATTTAATGAATAAAACTAAATAAGAAATTATGGATTACAAAAAGACAAACGCTCCAAGTAATACTGTTACCCGTGACATGATGGATTTATGTGCAGACACAGGTAACATTTATGAAACTGTTGCTATCATTGGCAAACGCGCCAACCAGATTAGTGTTGAGATGAAGAATGATCTTTCAAAGAAATTGCAGGAGTTTGCCTCATACAACGATAACCTGGAAGAAGTCTTTGAAAATAGAGAGCAGATCGAAATCTCACGTTATTACGAAAAGCTTCCGAAACCGACATTGATCGCTGCTCAGGAATATGAAGAAGGCAAGGTTTATTTCCGTAATCCTGCTAAAGAAAAAGAGAAACTACAGTGATTTTTCATTGGGGGTTGTGCAAAAGGTCTTTACCACAGATTTTACACAGATCGTTCTATTTTGATACATGAGTCATTTCGTGTGGAAACTGTATCAATCTGAGTAATCTGTGGTACATTTTGATGCACCTCACATTATATTAGCCCTGTTATGCTGAACGCAGTGAAGAATCTGATAACCATTCACTTTGTGTTTTCAGGTTTTTCACTGCGTTTAGAATGATAGGTTGTATGATTAAAATTAAAGAGACTATGATACAACGCATTCAATCTGTTTATTTACTTGTTGTTACCATCTTGATTATTATTTGCCTGTGTAGTCCCGTAGGTTCATACATAGGAAGTGATTATAGTGTTTCCGCTTTAACAAATCTGTGTCTTACTATGGCGGATGGTACTAAAGATTATGCTCCATGGGCCTTGTTTGTGATTTTGCTGGTTGTTGCGGTTCTTGCTTTCGGCACTATCTTCTTGTTCAAAAAACGCATGTTGCAAATCCGTCTGACTATTTTCAGCACCATTTTGTTGATCGGGTATTATGCCACATTGGTCACTTTTATTTTTATGTTGAAAGAAGAGTCTATGACATTTTCTCCTTCATGGACTGTGTGTCTGCCGTTGGTTGCCATCATTTTGAATTGGCTTGCCATCCGCGCCATTGGTAAGGATGAGGTATTGGTTAAAGCATACGACCGTTTGAGATAAGCTGAGGGAATTATTATGTATGATATAAAAAGCCTGCAAGATTCATCTTGCAGGCTTTTGTATTATGAGAGAGAGTCCTTTTTTTATTTAGTAATATCTATCAGATAACTCAGCCGTATGCCTATGAATGAATGGGCTGATCTTTCGAAGAAATCTCTTTTCGAGTTCTTGTAAAAGTCGCTCAATCCCATGTAGTAACGTCCTTCCAGCAGGAAATGTCCGATACCGGTACTTACTTCCAGACCGGCGCCGGCTGTGATACCATAATCAAATTTATTCTCCACCTCTTTACCGTGTTCCGGTCTTGTTGTAGAAGTAGTCCAGTTTATCTTTTCGTTGTCACCCAGGAAAAAGCCGATTTGTGGTCCTGCATTGAAAAAGACCTTCACTCCCCGGTTCAATGCATCCTTGCCGAATGCCAGATGTGCCATGAAAGGGATTTCCAGATAATTCATGGTACGGCTGTAAGAATTGCCGGAATCGTCTTCTATCTTTTCGTCCCATCCGCGTTGTGAATAGTTTATTTCCATTTGCACGCCACACATCATCTTGAAATATTTCTCGGACATATATCTCATGGTAACCCCCATAGACATGGTGTTCAAGGTGTTCAGTTTGATTTTCGGGTTGAAGCTGACGGAACTCATGTTCAGACCACCATTGATGCCGACGGCAAAATTATGACGTTCTTCACCCAACTGTGCAGCTGCCGGCAATGCAAAGAGCAATGCCAGTACAAGCAGCCCGAAGTTCTTATACTTTTTCATTATTCAAAATCAAGTTTAATCAGTTCAAAGTCCTTGGTAAAATGAACGAAGAACACTTTACGATTGATAAATCCACCCCAGTTGTTTACGCGTTCAAATTTAAATCCGGTCTGGATAGGGGTGACAGCCACCTTGTCCAGTTTGTCTTCCAGTTTGTTGCCGTATTGGGACAGGCCCTTCAGGAAGAAATATCCTGTATCGAATCCCAGCATACCATATTTAGGGAATGAGTTGAGCATATCCTTGCTGTACCATTTGCGGTAAGCCGATGAGAACTGAACGGCTTCCGGAAATAAATTGTTTGTGTAAAACGAAGAATAGAAATAGGTGTCCAGTTCATAGAAACTGGCCAGATGGTCGTTGGTATAGGTCTGCCATTCCGGATAGCCGAATAACTGCATACGGTAGTCGGGATTGTCACGGGAGGTCACAATCAGTTGTGGTAACAGTTTTATCAATGCCACGTTGGTGCCGGAAGTCGGGATGAATACATTATCCATACTATGGTTCATCGCGCCTTTCAATGATTCCGGAGTAATATTTTCCCCTTTTAATTCGGTAAAAGGAATGCGTTTGGTTTTTAACTCCTCTTTCAGTCCTTTTATAAAATCCACTTTGTCTTTGTCACCATCTTCTGCATCCAGGAAGATAACATTGGCGGTTGTAAACTTGCGGGTAAAATGCTCATAAACTTCCGAGTATAAATAAGATTGGGGAGTATTTATCTGATAGATGGCGGGATTGCTGAAAACTTCATTCCCTTTGGAGGTAAAAGGTACTACCAGCCGGATATTGTTTTTCTTGGCGAATTCCGCAACCGGTTTCACCTGGTCGGGATAAGCTGGGCCGAAGATAATATCCATGCTCTTCAATTCACTTCTATCCAGAATGTTCTTGATGGAAGAAGTATTGTTATGGGTATCGTATGAGTACAGGTCGATGGATACTCCTTTTTCCTTCAAGCTGTCTACTGCCATCAGGAAGCCTTCATAGTATTCCACCATACGTGTCTGTTCGTCACGGTTGCCCTTGCCGTCTGTCATGAATGGCAGCATTACGGCAGCTTTGATGGTAGATATTTTGCGTGCCTCCTTCTTGCTTTCATTAAACAGCTGGTCGTCCGTGGGGATTACGGCAGGCGTATTATCCACAGGCGTTTCAGTCTTTGTATCCTTAGGATATGGAATACAAAGGAACTTTCCTTTTTTCAGTTTTTCGGTACGCAGTTCAGGATTGGCGGCAATCAGTTCGGCTTCTGTAATGCCATACAGGCGGCTGATGCTGAATATCGTTTCCTTGCGTTCCACTTTATGCATATCCCTGCAATTGGGTTTCAGTGGGGTGGAAGTGGTGGCCGGTCTGATAGTCTGTGCGGCTTTCACCTCGTTCATGATTATCTCCTCGCTGTCCGTCACTTTGGCGGGAATTACGATAACCTGTCCGATACGGAAATTCTCCGCGCTCAGCCCGGGATTTGCCTGGCAGATGCGTTGTGCGGTTACTCCATAGCGTTGTGTCAGCTTGTACAAGGTTTCACCCGACTGGATGGTATGGAACATCTGCTGTTCCGTTCCGATGTTCTTTTGTGGAATCTTCAATGTTTCACCGGTTTTAATTTTCTGGTCACTGCCGGGGTTCATTTTAACGATGTCACCGGTAGTGACATTATACATGCTGGCTATGGAATAAAGACTTTGCCCTTTGGTAATGGTGTGCAGGAAATAGCCGGAAGACTGTGTTTGAGCCATCATTCCGGTGCTGCTGGCAGACAAGGCTGCGATAAGATATAATGCTCGAATAAATTTCATTTGCAGTGTGTTGATTAAACTGAGTGGCAAAAGTACAAAAAAAACTGTTTTATTCACATTATATAGAAAGAATAGAAAATATTATTAGGCTTTTTAATTAAATATTTCGTCGGGAAGCATTAATTTTGCAAAGATTACGCAGAGTAAGAAGATTATGAGTGAAGAAAAAGAACTGATTAATGTATACGGTGCCCGTGTGCATAACTTGAAAGATATAGATGTTGAAATTCCACGGAACAGCCTGACGGTGATAACCGGATTGAGCGGAAGCGGTAAATCGTCCTTGGCATTCGATACCATCTTCGCCGAAGGGCAGCGGAGATACATTGAGACCTTTTCCGCATATGCCCGTAATTTCCTGGGAGGGTTGGAGCGCCCGGATGTGGATAAGATTACAGGACTCAGCCCGGTAATTTCCATCGAACAGAAAACGACAAACAAGAATCCCCGCTCTACCGTGGGGACTACGACAGAGATATACGATTATCTCCGTTTGCTCTATGCCCGTGCAGGAGTTGCTTATTCTTATCTTTCGGGAGAGAAAATGGTGAAATATACCGAGGAACAGATCATCGGCCTGATTCACCGGGATTATCAGGGTAAGAAGATATTTATGCTTGCCCCGTTGGTACGTACCCGCAAGGGACATTACAAAGAACTTTTCGAGCAAGTGCGCAAGAAAGGTTATCTGTATGGCCGCGTGGACGGCGAGGTGCGCGAGATTGTACACGGCATGAAGCTGGACCGTTATAAAAATCATGATATAGAAGTTGTGATAGATAAGTTGGTCGTATCGGAAAAGGATGACAAACGGCTGAAACAGAGCGTTGCCACTGCCATGCAGCAGGGTGAGGGGCTGATTATGATTTATGACGCCGATACCCGGGAGGTGCGCCATTACAGCAAGCGGCTGATGTGTCCCGTGACGGGCTTGTCCTATCGGGAACCGGCACCGCACAACTTCTCCTTCAACTCCCCGCAGGGCGCATGCCCTAAGTGCAAAGGGCTGGGGGTGGTGAGCCAGATTGACATCGACAAGGTGATTCCCGACCGCGAGCTCTCCATCGCCGGAGGTGCCATCGCACCCTTGGGGAAAGCCAAGAACAGCATGATTTTCTGGCAGATTGCCGCTTTATTGGAAAAATATGAAGCTACCTTGAAGACTCCTGTTAAGGAGTTGCCAGATGAAGCCATTGATGAAATTCTCTACGGTTCGGATGAGCGTATTAAGATTAAAAGCTCTCTTATCGGCACTTCCTCCGATTACTTTGTAACGTTTGAGGGAGTAGTGAAGTATATTCAGATGTTACAGGAAAAGGATGCTTCCGCTACTGCGCAAAAGTGGGCGGAACAGTTTGCTAAAACTACTGTATGCCCTGAATGTAAAGGAGCGAGGTTGAATAAAGAAGCCCTTCATTTCCGTATCCATGATAAGAATATCTATGAACTGTCTTGTATGGATATCAATGAGCTTTACGACTGGCTGATGAATGTCGATCAGTATCTGGATAATAAACAGAAACAAATTGCTGTCGAAATATTGAAAGAAATCCGCACCCGTTTGAAATTTCTGTTGGATGTGGGACTGGATTACCTTGCTCTTGACCGTGGTTCTGTAACCCTTTCCGGCGGCGAGAGTCAGCGTATTCGTTTGGCT
>OIEE01000512.1_pt1 | contig 12791 bp, 9 predicted proteins | sample 1581701 | NCBI WGS metagenome assembly OIEE01 (sample SAMN01760976, study PRJEB22395) | human gut metagenome | reverse complement strand
CCGGGAAAGCATACCACCTGCCAGCGCTCCTCGAGACCAGTGAGCAGCCGCCCCTGCGCATCGTAAAAGTTGCCCCGCCGGGCGGGCAACTGCAGAGTGACCGTGCTCTGCGCTGCCGCCCGCGCAGCATAGGCAGGGTGCTGCGCCAGCAGATACAACCGGCATAGCACCACCGCAAACCCCAGCAGCAAGGCGGCATACACCGCCAGCACCCGTTTGCCGGACATCCCCGCGCCCCCTTTCCCTGTGGTTAGGGTGGGCAGTAAGGGCGTGGGGTATACATAAAAAGAGGCGGAGCCTCTCCGAAGAGAAGTTCCGCCTCTTTGGCGTATCTTATTAAGCTTGGTACGGCTTAGTACATGCCGCCCTTCCAAACCACACTTTTGGAGCCGAATCACGAATATCGGGAAACGTAGACTTTTGTAGAATTATCAAGGCCACAAGCCAATTTTTCCAGACTCTCCGTTTTTGCACGATCCACGCTTTTCTACGCAAATCTACGCCACTTACCGGGTGATTGGCGTAAGTTTTGGCGTAAGTTTCGGCGTAAGAAATTCCGCTTCATGCGTCGAAAATCACAGGTTGCCGGCGATCTGTTCAAAGGCTCTTTCAACCGATTCAAAGCTGCTGTGCGTGTAGACATCCAACGTCACACTGGCATTGGAGTGTCCCATCAGGTATTGCAGGCTTTTTACATCCAGCCCGGCCTGCTGAACATTGGTGCAGAAGGTGTGTCGCAGCACATGAGGTGTAATGCGCGGAACAGGTTTGCTGTACGCCTTCTCAAACTTTCCCTGCACGCCACGCATATAGTTTTCCAAGTGCATTGCCACCTTCGGCATCCCAGACTTGTCCAGAAAGAGGAATCCGCTGCAACCATCTACCAGCGCTTCCACTTTCGTGGACGCTCTGGCTTTTACTACACGCCGCAACGCTGCACAAACGGTATCTGTCATGGGAACATTGCGGATACCGCTTTTTGTTTTCGGCGGTGTGACAAAGTAGGGCTTTTCAGCCGTCCGGCAAAGCTGCCGCCGGACATGGATACAGTGCCGTTCAAAGTCGATATCTGCTCGTGTCAGGCCGTACAACTCACTCACACGCAAGCCGGTTCCCATAAGAATGACGATATCATCATAATAGTTGCCGCCATAGTCCTGAACGAATTGCAGATATTTCTCCTGCTGTTCTCTGGTCAGGGCATTGCGCACATAAGCGTCCTTCGGCACAACGTCCGACAGCTTGAACTTGAATGGATTCTTGCGGATGATGTCATCCTCTACCGCCATCTCGAATGCCGGTCTGACAACGCTTTGCAGGATTCCTATGGTGTTTTGCTTGAAACCGCTGTCATGCAGAAACACGAACCAGCCTTTCGCATCGGACAATTTTACCGTTTTGATGGATTTTTGCCCGAAAGGGTCAGCATGAATCCGCTTGACCGCTGTGTTGTACGACCGAAGTGAATTGGGTTTCAACCCACGTTTCAGGTTCATATAGCGGTCAACCAGATCAGCCACCGTCATCTCTCCGGCGGCGTAGTCGATGCCGTCTGCCAGATCGCGCCACAGTTCTTCCTCTTTTTTCCGCAGCTCTGTCAGGGATTTAGCGTAAATACAACGCCGTTTCTTGTGGATATCGGTATAACGATAGTCGTAGGTGCCGTTTGCTCTCTGGCTTTCGCCATCCTTCAAAACACGGCCCTTGCTATCCTTGCGCTTTTCAGGCATTTAGAAGCTCCTTTCTGTGAAAAGCGCATATAGGGGTTAATTTTAGTATACCATACCGACCATGCGATTTCCACCGATATCGTACAGAAAAGACATTGCACAGTTCTCAAATAGAATACGTCATCTGAGAAGGTTGCCGCCAGATTGTCCGGGTCTTGTGGAGCGAGAGCCGAACGGGAACCGTGAAAGCAGTCCCAGTAGATGTTGCCTTTAGTTCGTTCCGGGTCAATGTGCTCGCTGTTGGAAAGGTTGAAACTGCGGTCATTGTGCTTGGGGTTATAGGTGCCGTGGGTTCCGGCTCGTCCGTTGTGTCGTGTCAGTTTCAGATAGACATCCCTCCGTTTCAACAGCTTGGCGGGGAGAACGCAGCAGCGGAGCTGCTGGATCTGCCGCCGTTTTGCGCCAGATAATACCCAGTAGGATATGACGCACAGCATCATATCACTGGGGCAAAGGACTGCGTCCTCTGCACTCCTGCACCGGGCAAGCTGACAGGCAAAGATTTGCGAATCCCTGCCCGCAGCTCGTCCGGCTTTTTCAGTTGGCCAAATTGACCAACTGATTTTGCCTGTTCCCAAAATGGTAACAGGCAGATAGACGGTCTGATAACGGCCATCCCACCCTAATTCCCATTTTGGGGAATTGGGTAGGAGCTGGTAAGTACCGTTTCCCGTCACTTACCACTCTTGGCAAACTGTCAACCTGACACTTTGCCAACACCCCCCTATAAAGGAGAACTTTGGCGTTTTGCTGCGTACGTGCGTACGCAACAGGCGGCTTTCTCTGTACGCACGTACGTAGCGAAAGATTGAAAACGCACCATATAGGGGGATCAAAAGCGGGTCATGCCCGCCAGCTATTGGGGGTGAGGTCGGGCTGCACAAGGGCTTCGATGCCCACAAAGCCCCGGACACGCCGCCCGGACGAGTTGACGATGTTGTTGGTGGATTCCAGATTATACCTGCGCTGGTTGGCGATCAGCGCATCGCTGAACCCTCGTGCCTTGATCGCATTCAGGCTGTTCTCCTCGCACCACATCTTGTAGACCTCATACAGCTCTTTCGAGCTGGTGCAGGCATCCGCCTTCAGGCGGATGTAGCCCTCGGATTCGAGGAAATCAAACACATTGTTGTTGTCCCGCTTCACCAGTTCCCGGTTGCGCTTGGCACGGTCACTCTCGGTGAACTGGAAGCCATTCTTCACCAGCCGCTGCAAGCCCTCAAATGCCCACAGCAGGATGCCCTCGACCTCTGCCGCCATCTTCTCGGCAATGTCCGGGTCATCCACACGAGACAGGGGCTTGTCTTTGGTGGTCAGGATGAGCTGACGACGATAGAAACCGTCCGAGCGGTCATACAATGCCTGCAAATCGCCATTGCTGAACGCCAGCAGGCGGGCATACATCCAGCCCTGATAGCTCTGCTTGCCCTTGCGCTCCAAGTCCATCTGCCCCTGTGCGGTCACGATGGACTTGACATAGTTGGTCTGGCGCAGGGCTTCCATCCGCATATCATCGTCCACGCAGAGCAGGGTGTGCTCCAAATCGGCACGGGCAAAGCGGTTCTCCGAGATCTTGCCGATGCTGCCATCCTTCATGTTGCAGCCGAACAGCCGGGACAGCACCACGCCGATCTGCGACTTGCCCTCACCGCCGCTGCCCTTGATGACCATCATGCGCTGCCCCTTGTTGCTGGGGATCAGGCAGTAGCCGATGAACTCCTGCACCGTGGGAACGTCCTCCGGGTAGAGCAGGTCGGACAGGAACCGCAGCCAATGGGTGGGCTGTGGAGCTTTCGGGTCATATTTGACCGGGAGCCGGTTGCGGACGATCTCCGGCTTGCCCTCCTGAAAGGTGCCGTCCAGATACAGGGTGCCGTTTGCCAGTGCGATGCGGTCGGTGACAGGCGGAAAGTCCTCCACCTGTGCCGCCAGTTTCAGCACGTCCACCACATTGGTGACCTTCTTGGCAAGGTTCGCCCCGACGTATTCACGCATCATCTCGAAGATCTCACACCGCAGGGGCATGGGGTCCACCATTCTGCCGTCCGGGGTGAAAAATGCGCCATTCGAGTAAAGCAGTTGGTGGGTGCTCAGAAAATCGTCACAGAACAGGGATTCGTTGAAAAAGCCCTTCTTGAACCATGCGGGGGTAAAATTACTCATAGGCATTCCATCCTTTCATTGGCGTTACGGAAAAGCGATGTGCTCATTTTGAGTACATCGTTTTTTCTACCGCAACAGGTGGATACACGTCTGTTTCGCCTCATGTGGACATTTTGACCACATGAGGTGAATTGCCGTTCTCTCTGCATGGATTTCCTGCCCCCTTCCGGCGGCGTTTTCCGGCTCTCCCACTGGGGGGTCATCGCCGGGTATCCCATGCAGACGGTCATGCGGTTTTCAAGGTGCAACGGGCAAAACGGCAACAAAAAAGCCGTCACAAAACAGACCAGCCCTGCCTTCGCTTTTTCTGGAAGGTCATGCTAGTCGGTTATGTAACGGCTGAAAGCCAAAATGTTCAGCCCCGCAGGGGCTGAACGAATATGTAAAAATATATTATATTCAATTGTTGGGATGGATTACCACAAAAATCGAGCCGTGTCAACGTGAACTTGTCGGGGCGAGGCCCCTCCATCTTGCTGCGCAAGACCGTTCTGTCGCTTAAAAGCCCCACTGGGGCTTTCATTGCTCCGCTGCGCTGCGCAAACGCGAACTTTTGAGAATACGTCACTTTCGGCAGTGTGCAAGAAAAAACAATGAAAACTTTGGCAAAAAGAGAGAGGGCTGGACGGTGCCAGCCCTCTTGACAAGGAAAAACACAAGGCTCTTTATTATGATAAAGCTATAAGAACAGGATAAAGACAATTATTTGAGATTTTTGAAAAAACGGAAATCATTTTGATGATGTGGAACGTTTTAATAGACAGGAAGGGGGTGAACCGTATCCAGACAGAATTATTGCTGCGGAAAGCGCAGAGTGGAGATACAGGTGCGTTGGACACTTTGATTGCAGCGTACTACCCACAAATTCTGAACTATTGCCGTTGGCATACAGCGGACGAGCAGCAAGCGCAGGATGCAGCACAGGAAACCTTTTTGAAAGCGGTGCGCTGGCTGGATTCCTGTGGTGGATTTCAGGGGGCATTCCGTCCCTTTCTGTACAAAATCGCAAAAAACATTTGCATCGATCTGAACCGTACGATGAAGCGGACGGAGGTATCACTGGAGAGCTTGCCGGACGAACCCGCCTATCAGGAAAGCGGCTTTGCTGCGGCAGAGGAGAAAGCAAACCTGCGAGCGCTGACGGCCCAGTTGGAGCCGGAACAGCGGGAACTAGTATTGCTGCGGTTCGCACAACAGCTTAAATTGCGGGAGATCGCGCAGATCACAGGTCTGCCCCTGCGCACGGTGCAGTCCCGCCTGCGTGCCGCATTGAAAACCTTGAAAATGCAATTGGAAAAGGAGGACTGGAGATGAATCGAGCCTTTGAAAAAGAACTGTCCAGAGCACTGGCGACAGAGCTTGACACAGCCGCACCGAAAACGCTGCTGCGCCGCTGCCGGGCGGAACATGTCGTAAAACAACGGAGTGATTGGCGTGATTTGCTGCACTGCCAGTTCAAATTGCTGGGCTGGAAGGTCTGGGCGTTGGAAGCAATGGCGGCACTGGCGTTGTACAGTGTGGGCCGGGAACTTGCCCTGTGGGAGAAGGCATGGACATTACGCAATGCACTGTTTGGTCTGAGCACACTTGCCATGCTGACAGCCCTGCTCGGTCTGCCGTTTTTATACCGGGCAAGTCAATATAAGATGCTTGAACTGGAACAAGCCACATATGCAGGAATCGGTCGTCCACTGGTGATGCGGTTTTTGCTGCTGCTGGCGGGGGAAACGATCCTGCTGGGAGTGCTGGTACTCAATGTGCGGGCAGCCGTGCCATGGAGCATCGGGCAACTGCTGGCGGTGCTGACCGTGCCATTTCTGACTGCAAACAATGAGCTGCTTCTGCTGCTGCGCTGGGTGCGCCCGGAATGGATGATGACCGGGGCTGTACCACTGTTTGCAGGGCAGCTGTGTTTGCTGCGGTTCGTGCAATTATCGGAACTGCCGAAAGGTCTGCCGCTGGCGGCGGGCGTGCTGGTGCTCTGTATGGTGTTGCAGTGCATCCGGCTTGCCGCCCGGTCAGAATATATTGCAGAAGCTTGAAAGGAACAAGTCATGGAACTGAAAATTCAGAATATTACAAAGCGATACCGGGATAAAACGGCGGTGGATGATGTGTCCATCACTCTCACGCCGGGTGTGTGGGGACTGCTGGGGGCGAATGGTGCAGGCAAAACAACCTTAATGCGGATGCTGGCGGGCATTCTGCGGCCCAGCAGTGGCCGGATTTTGTGCGATGGGGTTGAGATTGGGACGCTTGGTGCGGCCTACCGGGAAAAGCTGGGGTATCTGCCGCAGGAATTCGGGTTTTACCCGGAATTCACGGTGCAGGACTATCTGGAATATATGGCGGCGCTCAAGGGTCTGCCGCGCACAGAGGCTGCCCGGCAGATCGACGCACTGCTGGAGCGGGTAAGCCTGACTGAGGTGCGCCGCAAAAAGATCATAAAGCTTTCCGGCGGTATGAAGCGCCGGGTAGGCATCGCACAGGCACTGCTCAACGACCCGGAAATTTTAATTCTAGATGAGCCCACGGCAGGGCTGGACCCCGGAGAACGGGTGCGCTTCCGCAATCTGCTGTCGGAGTTTGCGCAGGAACGGATCGTTCTTATTTCAACGCATATCGTTTCGGATGTGGAATACATTGCAGCTGAAAATGCCGTGATGAAGGCTGGCAAAATCATTGCACAGGACACCACCGAAGGGCTGGTAAAGCAGATCGAAGCCAAGGTCTGGCAGGGGAACATCCCGATGGAACAGCTTGCCCGGTGGGAATACCGGCTGCGGGTAGTGAACCTGCGCAACGAGCCGGACGGAACGGTAACATTGCGGTATCTGGCGGATGCACCGCAGCTGCCGGACAGCGTCCCGGCACAGCCCCGGCTGGAAGATCTGTATCTGTGGCTGTTCCCGGAGGAAATGGAGGAAGCAAAATGAACCTGTATCGTTTGGAATTGAAACGTGTGTGCAAAACTCGTATGACAGCTATTCTGCTGGCCATTGCACTGGTGCTGGCCGTGGTTATGGCATATCTGCCGGTGACCTTTATCGGCTGGACGGAACTGGATGCCAGCGGAAACGAAGTGAGTTACACGGGTCTGAAAGCAATCAGGAAACGGCAGGAGCAGCAGGTATCCGATACCATCACGCCGGATGTCATGCAGGAAGCACTGGAAGCCTATCAGCGGGTGTACCGGCAGTATGATGCAAGCTCCATCAACGATATCCCGGTCGAGGTATTTTATAAAGAACTTGCCCGGTATCAGCCTCTTGTGAACAACGCAAAGGAAGCCTTTGCCGACCCGAAAACCGGCATGGCACCGGGCGTGATGGGGCTGACCGCAGAGGATATGCAGAACTTTTACAGCCAGCTCCCCAAACGGCTGGAATCGGTGATCTGGCTGGAACAAAGCGGAAAGCCCGGCTATGAGCAGGCGCAGGCCATTGCACAGAAAAAGTTCGATGCTGTACAAAAACCGTTCACCTATTCATTTGGGGTCAGTCCAGACGCAATGGATTACCAGACCCTGTTGAGCTTGCTGCTCACCCTGCTGTGCGCGGTGATTGCGGCCCCGGTGTTTGCATCGGATGCACAGACCGGGGCGCAGGACATCCAACTGTGCACAAAAAACGGCGGTCTGCGGCTAGCAGCGGCAAAGCTAGCGGCGGCGTTTAGTATCACAGGGGCGGCGTATCTGCTCTGCGGCGTGGTGTGGATCCTGGTCACGAATGCTCTATTTGGCTGGGAAAGTACCCAAACTTCCGTGCAATGGCTGTTTTCTGTGACCAGCCTGCTGCCGTATACCGTTGGCCAGATGGAGTGGGTCATGCTGGTGGCAAACTTCCTGATCTTCTTTGCGGAGGTGGCCTTTGTACTGATGGCATCCGTATGGGCCAAGAACAACCTGACCGCTTTGTCTGTGGCGCTGATCAGTGTGGTGGCACCGCTGATTGTTTATATGGTCGTGCCGGGCTCCTTTGGAGAATGGCTGTCCACCCTGATTCCGGCAGGGGGCATTGGGCTTTCCAATGCATTGCTGTATAAAATGATCAGCTTTGATTTTCTCTATGCAGGTGGGCATGCCTTCTTTCAGGCAGATGTACTGCTGGCATCGGCACCGATCAAGATCGTTCTGCTCGTTGGATTGGCAGCATGGGGGTATCTGCGAAAGACCAAGGTGGCTTAAAAGGAAACGCTACTGAAAAAAGTTCATCGGATGCATAGAAAACTGCATCGGATGAACTTTTGTGTCCTAAGCTCCCTGCCATGAATCATAGTTGTTGATGTACATTTGATGCGTGGTCTGACATTCTTTCCACAACTTTCTCGTATTATCTTTCAATAACAAGCACAAAGGCAGGCACACCATGTTTCCATAGTGTACCTGCCTTTTTCGCCTTTACGGGTTCAGTGTACCTACTACACCAATCCACCTATTCGATTCTTACACCACACCGCTTTGTAAGGCTCCTTTTCGGGAAAACGACCCAAAATTGGTGTAGTTGTGGTGTAGTACCGCAGATGTTGCTTGAAATTCGTTCAAAATTTCATCGTATCTGCGTTTTAATTTTGTGCTTTACTGCTCAATCGGCTTCATCGTGGGGAACAGCAGCACGTCACGGATAGAGGCACTATCGGTGAGCAGCATCACCAGACGGTCTACGCCGAAGCCCAGACCGCCCGTGGGGGGCAGACCGTACTCCAGTGCGTTGACGTAGTCGTAGTCCACCTGTGCCTTGCACTCGGGCTCCAGCGCCTTGCGCTCGGCCACCTGACGCTCGAAGCGGCCCTTCTGGTCGATGGGGTCGTTCAGCTCGCTGAAGGCGTTGCCGTACTCGGTGCAGTCGATGAAATACTCAAAGCGCTCGGTGAAGGCGGGGTCGTCCGGCTTGCGCTTTGCCAGCGGGCTGATCTCCACGGGGTAGTCGTAGATGAAGGTGGGCTGGATGAGCTTGTCCTCCACGAAGGCATCAAAGAACTCAGCCAGAATGGAACCCTTGGTGGGCACCTCGGGCAGCTCCACGTGGTGCTCCTTGGCGGCGGCGATGGCATCCTCGTCGGACTTCCAGTCGTTGAAGTCTACGCCGGAATACTTCTTCACGGCTTCCACCATGGTCAGGCGCTCCCAGTGGCCCATGTCGATCTGCTTGCCCTGATAGGGGATGACCATGCTGCCGCAGATCTTCTGGGCAAGGCGCTTGTACAGCTCCTCCACCAGATCCATCATGCCGTGGAAGTCGGTGAAGGCCTGATACAGCTCGATGCTGGTGAACTCCGGGTTGTGCTTGGGGTCCATGCCCTCGTTGCGGAAGATGCGGCCCACCTCGTACACGCGGTCCATGCCGCCCACGATCAGGCGCTTGAGGTACAGCTCGGTCTCGATGCGCAGCACCATGTCCATGTTCAGGCTGTTGTGATGGGTGTAGAAGGGGCGGGCAGAGGCACCGATCTCGAAGGGGGTCAGGATGGGGGTGTCTACCTCCAGAAAGCCTTTCTCGTCCAGATAGGAGCGGATCTCCTTCAGGATCTGGCTGCGCTTCACGAAGGTGTCCTTCACCTCGGGGTTTGCAATCAGGTCCACGTAGCGCTGACGGTAACGCATCTCGGTGTCGGTCAGGCCGTGGAACTTCTCGGGCAGGGGACGCAGGCTCTTGGCCAGCAGGGTCAGCTCGGTGGCGCGCACGCTCAGCTCGCCGGTCTTGGTGCGGAACACCTCGCCCTTCACGCCGATAATGTCGCCCACGTCCAGCTTTTTAAAGGCGGCGTAGGCCTCGTCACCCAGCTCGTCGCGGCGGACATAAAGCTGGATATCGCCCTTGTCGTCGCGCAGATGGGCAAAGCTGGCCTTGCCCATGACGCGCTTGGACATCATACGACCTGCCAGTGCCACCAGCTTGCCGCTGTCGGTCTCGTTGGGCAGTTCCTTAAATTCTTCCTTCAGGTCAGCAGAATAAGCGTCCTGCGGGAACTTGGTCAGGGTAAAGGGGTCGTGGCCTGCAGCCTGCAGGTCGGCCAGCTTCTGGCGGCGCACCTGCACCTGCTCGCTCTCGGACAGACCCGCAGCGGGGTTTCTCTTTTGCTCTTCCATGGTTACTCCTACTTAGTTTGCAGAATGGGTGATGGCCAGCACGGTGTACACCACGGTCTGGCCGGTGGGCAGCAGCACTTCGGCCTTATCGCCCACAGCCTTGCCCATCAGGGCGTGGCCTACGGGGCTCTCATCGCTGATCTTGCCGTTGAAGGCGTCAGCCTCGGTGCGACCCACGATATCGTATTCCTCGGCTTCGTCCTCGCCGGTCTCGCGGATGGTGACGTGAGTACCCACGGAGACGTTATCCACGCTCAGCTCGCTCTCGTCGATTATAACTGCGTTCTTGATGGTCTGCTCCAGTTCGGTGATGCGGTTCTCCACCAGACCCTGCGTATTCTTGGCCTCGTCGTACTCGCTGTTCTCAGACAGGTCGCCGTGGCTGCGGGCTTCCTTGATCTCTTCAGCCAGCTCCTTGCGGCGGACGGTTTTGAGGTATTCCAGCTCCTCCTGCATTGCCTTCAGACCGGCAGCGGACATCTTGATCTCTTGTGCCATTTGAGAATCTCTCCTTGTTATTAGCTGTATTTCTTTCGCGCAGCCACAAAGCCGCACAGGAATGCCATTTTGACTACACTATTATAATAGCAAGCCGGTGCCTTGTCAACAAAAAAGGCGGTGCTGGGGCAAAAAAGCACGCAGAGCGGAAGAACGGCAGGGGCAGAGCCGATCAAAGAGTGATACTTTCGATAATTCGTGCTCTTTTTGGGCATTTTGCGCCATTTCCCTTCCAAAATACGATAAAATGTAATATAATGGAAGTACCGTAATACATACCCCCCCCCGTAAATAATACGAGGGGAAAAAGGAGGTTGTACCATGAAACAAGGCAAACTTATCCGACGTGCAGTATCGGCAGCGCTAACCGGATGCATGATGTTCACCCTCTCAGCCCCGGCTCTGGCTGAGAGCACTGATGCACTGATGCAGTTGAACATCAGCGGCAACCGTGCGGTCAGTGTGCTGGATGCGGAAAACGGCAACGGCATCACAGTTAATGGCGTAGAGGTCACAGATGCTAACAAGGACGATGTCCTTGCAGGAACCTTGAATGCCGGTAAACTCAGATATGAAAACGGTGCATTATGCTCAGATAATGTACAGCTCTCAGGTATTCTGCGTGTAACTGCGCCGGGCACGAATATTGAACTGAACGGCGGAGCGTACAGTCCTCTGGCTACAATCTATATTAATGATGCAGATAACGTAACAATCTCCAGCGATAACTACTCCGCGATTGGCAATAAGGCAGAGATTGACTGCACCGGAAAAGTAACGATCAATGCGTCTGGTAATTTTGGCACCTATGCCATAGGTGCCCGTTCTCAGGCAGACGAGGGCACTCTGATCATTCGGAATGCCAGTGCAGTAGAGATCAATGCGCCCCAGTATAATCAGGTCATCGGCGGACGGAAGGGCATCGCCGATATTACCTGCAACGGTCCTGTTACCATCCGCGGTAATGCAGAAAGCGGCAATAGAATTGCCAAGAACTTCACCTACCAGCGCACGGATGGTGCAGACTACGTCTACTACACCAGCGAGGATGCGGAGACAGAAGCCATCGACGGAAGCATTACACCCATCCCGTCCGATGCACCCTACAGCTATCTGCATATTGAGGAAAAGACGTTTTCCGCAATTACCGTAAACAATGGAATCGCAAAAGCGGGCGGAAGCGAAGTGCAAATGGCCTTCAACGGTCAAAAAGTGACCGTCACCGCCCAGATTGATGAAACTGACGAGCGAAAATTTGACGGCTGGGAAGTAGTAAATGCTCCCGCAGGCTTTACGATCTCTGCCGAAAAACTGGCGCAGAAGGAATTTTCGTTCATCATGCCTACAGGCAATGTAGAACTGACCGCACACCACAGCAACAAGCTTGAGGTGTCCGGCGGTACTGCCAAAGTGAACGGTAACAGCAATGCAGACTTTGCCCGCCCGGGCGCAGCCGTTACCGTGACCGCAGGCAGCCCCGAGGATTACCAGTTTGACCACTGGGAGGTATCTGGCGGCAATATCGGCAAGACCGAAGAGGAGCTGAAGGTCAGCCCTCTGAGCTTCACCATGCCGAATGCAGCCGTCAAGCTGACCGCTGTCTACAAGGCTGCTGTCAAGGTGAGCAACGGTACTGCCCAAACGGACAATACCACCGGTGAGACGGTGTATGCACTGGAGGGTGCATCCGTTACCGTGACCGGTCACGACAGCAACGCAAGCTTTTCCAAGCTCGTAGGCTGGAAGCTCAAAAAGGGCAGCCTTACTGCAATCATCGATGCGGACGGCAATAGCCTGAATGTTACGGTGGACGCAGAAAACAATTATCTGCTGGATGCCAGCGGGGCAAAGATCAAAAACGAAACTTTTACGTTCACCATGTCTGACAAGCCTGTGGAACTGAGTGCTGTCTACAGTATTCCCGCCATCGCAATGAGTCTGCCGGTCATCGTGGAAGGCGGTACAATCAATGGCACGCAGGACAGCTTTGTGCGTGTAAAGGCGGGCGAAAAAGTCACGATCAAGGCTGATGCACCTGCTGAAAACATGCAATTCCATCACTGGAAAGTGGAAGAAGGCACCAGCGCGGACTTTGGCGTAACGGTCGGCACGCTTGGCTCTGATACGGAGCAGGGTACTGAGGAGATCGCATTCATCATGCCCCGGGGTGCTGTCAGACTGACAGCACAGTGGTCCGCTACTCCGGCGACCCGACCCGATCCAGATCAGCCGCTGGACGAGGATTTCGGTGTTGATACTCCTCAGCCGAAGCCCGAACCTGAAGAGCCCGAAGCACCCGCAGAGTCCGCCGC
>OIEE01000491.1_pt1 | contig 13121 bp, 9 predicted proteins | sample 1581701 | NCBI WGS metagenome assembly OIEE01 (sample SAMN01760976, study PRJEB22395) | human gut metagenome | reverse complement strand
ACATGTAACTGTTTTAGACTCTGGCTTTGCGACCCTATGTTTCCATAAGTGTGCCCTTATGGTTAATAATTTTATTGAATTTGCACATTTTTGTCAATATTTTTCTGGATCTTCTGTTCAGCGTCAACCTCTAAAACGCTTCGCACTTCTTCAATCGCAAAGCACTGACAGAATATGGCGGTGCCTCGTATACGAACTCTGAGGAAGCGCCATGCATATTCACGGTAATATTCTTCACCTTCTCCGGCTCTTCAAAGCTGTTTTCATCCCCCTTTTCACCGCTAAGAAGTGTTACGGTATAGTCGCCCTGTACCTGACAGTCCAGTGTAATAGAAACCGGATCCACATCTCCTGCAAAATTAACAGCCTTAATAATGATTTCGTCCTTGGTGTCAGTTACTACCGAAACAAAAACAGGTCCGTAGGGAATCGAAATTTCCTTCTGAAGCTCACCATCAACATACAGGCGAATCTGTTTTCCGTCCGTTTCATATCCAAAGCGGTGATATTCTCCCGGTTTTACTGAAATAGCAAAGTCCTCAGTCAGCTTATTGTCATGCATAAAGCCAAACTCTTCCAGTGAACATTGTCCTCCATTAACCTTCCAAAGGAACGGACGCACCAGAGCTGCATCCCATTCTTTTTCCACTCCGGCCGTAATCACGAGCTGATCCTCATAATAGGAACGAACCACCCTGGCACTGAATATACCCAACTCGAAGTAAGCATTTTCCTCAACAAAAATATCGGTCTCAAATCTTCCATAAGTCTGGTCTTCTTCTCCAAATACCACAAAGCTCTTGGTCTCATCAGCCCATTCCAGAATACTGTGAAATTCCTTTTTCTGCTCCTCATCCGGAAGCTGAAGCAGGAGGCCATCCTCTGTATCCTGCACATGTCCCATTAATTCATGAGTAATCTTTGCTTCTTCTCCATTCCAAATGGGATTTCTGAAGCGAAGTTCCTTATTGGATTTTAAAGATGCCATTCCGGTTCTCGGACGATAAACACGTCCTCCCTCATCTTCGGATCGCACCACATATTCTCCGCGATTTTGACCGAACATTTTCCAGACATAATAAGTAGGAATTCCAAAACTCTGATGATTATTGAAACGAATCAGATTAGGATACCACGCTCTGTAATTTACATTTTCAAATAATGGAGCATAAGAGGCCAATGTTACGATATCCTGATTTTTCTCAATACCCATAAGGAAAGCCGCTTCTCCCAAAGCCGCATACAACTGTCCCATATAGTTGCCTTCGTTTACAGCCACCTCTCCTACAAAGATTTTTGGTCCCTTACGATCGTAGTCATCATAATAATTTACATGTTCTGCAAAAAACTCTGTTGTATTGTAAAAATGTTCATCCACGCACTCGGCAGGACAACCATTTTTCTCTACATGCTCATTGGCTATGGTTTTAATCTGGGGATACAGTTCCTTTACCTTCTTATAAATCATGTTGTATCGCTTTTCATAATCCGGACCCCAGTTTTCATTACCAATTTCCAGATAGGTCATTTTAAAGGGTTCCGGATGCCCCATAGAAGCACGAAGCCTTCCCCATTTGCTTTCCTTAGAGCCGATAGCATATTCAATGGCATCCAGTGTATCCTGTACCATTTCATCAAGAGCCTCTCCTTCCAGAAGGACACTCTTTCTTCCCTGACAGGTCATTCCGCAGTTACATACATACAGGGGCTCCATCCCCAGATCCTCGCAAAGCTGCAGATATTCATGAAAGCCAAGTCCTAATGTACTTCTGTAATGCCATACAAACAGCTTACTGGGTCTTTCCCATACCGGACCTACCGTATCCCGAAATCTCATCGCTGTGGACGGTGTCGTTCCTTCCACAATACAGCCTCCGGGAAAACGCATAAACTTTGGACTCATTCCCTTAAGCTTTTCTACAAGATCTGTTCTGAGTCCATGCCCCATGTAGGTATTGTCAGGCATTAGTGAAATAAATCCCAGCAGAATCTCTCCGCCTTCTTTGCAGGAAATAGTAAGCTGTGCCTCGTGACAATCCTCAGCTGCTGTCAGCTTCATGTCATATCTTGTATACTCCTGACCGGAAACCACCAGACTGTTTCCAGTCAGTACTTTTCCCTGGTATTCGATCGCTACGTCCAGTCCTATTTCTTCCTTTGCTTTTGCAAATAAATACAAAGAGTAACTTTCTCCAGCCTTTACGGATATACCGCAGTAACCGGTATTAGTCAGAGATCCGTCCTTTTCAAACTGTATACGCAGAGCTGCGTCCCGGTGTTCATTCAGGGTATCCGTCAGTTCCAGTTCCATCTTTGCATTGTGTGTATACCATGCCGGTATTTCTGTCTCCGGAATATTGTTGCCCTTTACCCAGCGACATAGGCCTTCTCCGTTGCAAAACTCATCCAGCCATCCGGATACGGTTTTTACATGGATGCCATCCTCCTGCTGTATATAACCCTCCGGTAAAACGGAATCTTCGAAGCTTCTGTTTCGAAGCATTTCCGGATAAAGTCCTCCGTCTCCGGCACGGTTAATGTCTTCAAAAAAGATTCCGTATAAATCCCTGGCTGTCTCAAATCGTCTTTCCTTTGTTTTAATCTTTAACTTGCTCATTGTAGGCTCCTTTTTTACATTCCAAGAGTTTTAATCACTACCTGTCGAAAGGGTTTTCTTGATCTGTTCTTGTAAAAATTCCTTAAAGGGTGTCGCCCCTCCGCAGTTCACTACCGGTCTATCTGACATGAAGATCATCTCACAGGGCTTTTCTTTTTCATATGGATACCAGTAAGGCATTGGCTTTCCGTCCGCATCATTGCCGTTTGGATCACCTGTTTTTATGAAATTCACCCAGTAATTGCACATCATTCTTGAAAGATCGTAATGCTTCCCCACAAAGGGTCTCCAGCATTTCGCCAGTGTTTCAAAGAAAAACCATAAATCTACAGAATGGAAGGTTCCGGCATTATCCCATCCTGGAATATCTGCATCAAACCTGTAATAATAGTAGGGCTTTTTTTCACCTGCACTTTTTTTATCTGAAAAAAGACACTTGATCGTACATTCAATTCCGTTTACCTTCGCATACTTTCCATCAGAATCCTCCCGCATTGCCTCGGGAAAGCACAAAAAGGTCTCAGCATTCTTTCCGAAAATCTCTTCTGCTTTCTTTTTCAAATCTTCTTTTGAGGAAGCTTCTATATAACTTGGAAATTCATCTGAAGTATTTCCAGACATAACGGGAACATTTACATGCTTGCCTTCCATGAAAAGAACCATTGGGTCACCTACACAGAACTTGTGATCCAATACGGTAAACATAGCCGGAAAAATTTTGGTATATTCCTCATACTTGTCACGAATCGTAGCCGCATCCAGCTTACGAGCCTGCTCAATAGTTGAGCAGCCCAGGAAAGAAAGAAAATGCTGTCCATTTTCCTCAGCATGCCACAATTCCTCCGGCACTCCGATTCCTCCAACCTGATAAGGAGAGCGAATCATTGCACTCATCACTACTGCACGATGAAATAAGCCTTCATTATCCATACATGCCATCTGGCTCATAACACTTCCGCCTCCGGCTGACTGTCCTGCAATGGTCACATTACCCGGATCTCCACCAAAGAAAGCAATATTTCTCTGTACCCATCGAAGTGCTGCCTGCTGATCCAGACTTCCAAAATTAGTCGGTGCGTCAGGCTGCTCCTCTGTCAGCTGAGGATGTGCCAAAAATCCAAAAACATTAACCCGGTAGTTTACCGTTACAACAACCACACCGCGACGTGCAATTCTCTCTCCGTCAAATTCCATTTCGGCAGGATATCCACACTGGAGTCCTCCTCCGAAAAACCATACCAAAACCGGCTGTTTTTCTGTTACTTCTTTAGCACCTGTCCATACGTTCAAATACAGACAGTCCTCATCCATGGCAATTTCCGGATCCACATGCCACTCACGGATATACACATTATCACCGATTCCCGGGACGCTCTGCATGGAAATCGGAGCAAAGCGATAGCATTCACGAACTCCATCCCAGTCTTCACAGGGCTGGGGTGCTCTCCATCTGTTCTCTCCTACCGGAGGAGCCGCAAAAGGGATTCCCTTAAATGCAGTTATCCTGGGGTCTGCGGCTTCAATACCTTTCACCCATCCATTTTCTGTCCGTACTGTTCTCAGCATAATTCCTACCTCCGCTAATTTTACTATTAGCCATAATCCTAAATCTTTTCTATCCACCAAAAATCCAACTTTTAAATCAATTCGTTTTGCTCATCTCTCAATGACTTATAAGTTACTACAGCACATGCAATAACATAGATTATGATAACTCAAATGATCTTAATGCAGCAATTCCGTTACCGCGATAGGTCAGGTAAAACGCCTGTATTCCATCCGGAATCGTAACCGGTGCGGTATACTTTTCCCAGACATTGGTATATTGAACCTCTAATGTCGCCAGTACCTCTCCATCCCATGCTGTCTTTACTTCAAAAGTGCCATCTGCATAGCCCCGGGTCCAAATACTGATTTCACGAATATCATGGCAGTCAAAATATTTGAAGCCGATGGTAGTTGAATCTGTAATATTGGCAATATATCCAACTTCTTTGTCTCCATCTCTGCCGTCCTGCATTACTCGTGGAAAATTTCCTTCGCCCACATAAACTGATGGGGTATCGGTAAACAGATTACATGCAAGATAAGCGGGGTATTCGCCTTTACCCTCAAGCGGACCTCCATTTAAACCGCAGGAGGTAATTTCTACCTGTGGAATACTGCCGTCCGGCATAATCTGCAGCTTTTCAGCACATCCCTGTCTGCTGTAGTAGGTATTATTGGTATGCCTGTGATAAAAAATGTACCAGTCCTCTCCGATCTGCACAATACTTCCGTGATTATTGGCACCGTAAGCTGTTGGCATATCTGCCGGCTTGTAGGTATCGATGTGCAGATCACAATTGCTGACAATAACTCCGCCATAGACAAAATCCCTGGTAGGATTCTTACTGGTGGCATAACATAATTCGTGCATTAATATGGATGAATAGACAAAATAATAGGTGTCACCTACTTTTCGGATGGAAGATGCCTCAAAAAACTCATGTCCCTCAAATCCGGTACCGGCACCATATTCACAGCCGGGGGCCACAAACACTGGAGCTTCCCTGATCGTTAGCATATCTGCTCCCAACACCGTAGCCATAGCTCCGGTACGGGATTTATCACCTTTTCCGCAAAATCCGGTATAAAGATATGTCACATCTCCTTCCGTCAGAACCCCCGGGTCAAACTGGGGCTCATCACCTTCCTTTTCGCCCAGACGTGTGCCATCTTCATAATGAACATAGCCATAAAATTCATACTTTCCTGCCGGAGTATCACATACAGCAACTGAAACTACCGAAACCTTGTCCAACACGTAATAAAGATAGTATCTTCCGTCCGGTCCCACCGTAACATCCGGGGCATACAGACACATTTTGCCTTCCGGGTTCAGCGGATCGGCTGTCTTCGGATAAATCACACCCTCATATCTCCAATTGCCCAGGTCATCGACCGGAGCTGACCAGCACACATAGTCTCCCATGCAGAAAACATATCCGTTAAAGTAATCATGGGATCCGTAAACATATACGCGATCGCCAAAAACATAAGGTTCTCCGTCCGGAATATACTCCCAGGACGGTAAATATGGGTTAAACGCTTGTTTTTTCACTTTGATAGCCTCCTTTGCAAGCCTAATACATGTACATTGTTTCATAAAGCAAATTACTAGTTTAAGCCTTCAAGCTGACCACACGATCATAGTCATATCCTCGATCCGGATTCACCTTTCCGGCATTCAGTTCGAAATAAACCACACCGTTTTCGTTTACAGGAAGCTCTACGCAGATATTTCCGTCCTCCTGCTTTTTACGCTCTGTTTTTACAAAAGGTCTGGATGATTCCCGAATCAGCTTCGTCTGTTCCTCACTCAGATTGGCAGGTTCTCCCATATCATGCCATACCTTCAAAGGATTACATGTTTCCTCATCTACCGTCTTAGTCAGGAAGCAGTACTCCTCCTGTTCAGCCGGAAATGTAAACTCCAACAGCATTTTTTCTTTACCCTGTTCTGTACTTTTACGGGCAATATTCCAGGCTACACCTAGATAATCACCGTTTACACGTTTCAAAACGACAATATTGTCATCCTTATATACACAATTGGCTTCACTTTCCTCAAGCTTTTTGTAAAAAGCAAATGTCCAGAAGGTCGGCTTGGTAATACAGCCATTGGCAACCAGTCCAAAGCCGCCGTGGAATGGTGTAAAAGGAACTCCCTGCTCTTCAAACACATCACCAAATGTCCAGTAGGAATAGGATTCATTCACATCTCCCAATCTGGAAAGCTGCTGTGCTATAAGGGCCGCATTCAGGTTTGTATCATGAATGACGCCCTGAGGAGTATAGGAGCTGTTGAACTCCGTGATATGAATCTGCAGACCCTTATATTCCGGGAAACTGTCAATAATATCTCTGGTTGTTTTTAAATTGGCAAAGCCGTCCTCTGCCTTCATCAGTTCAGAATATGCATAATGTCCAATACATTCCGGCGGATCAATGGTGTAATGATGTCTGGTTACAAAATCCACAGGTATGTGATTCTCATGGCAATATTCCATAAATGCCTGAATCCATTTCTCATCCGTTCCTCCACAAACAGCAGGGCCTCCTACACGGAATCCCGGATTCACTTCCTTTATGGCATCAAAGGTTCTATGGAACAGCTTAAAATATTCCTGCATATCCGCATTTTCCCAGAAGCCGCAAAGATTGGGCTCGTTCCATACTTCAATGGGCCATTGAATAACTTCCTCTTCTCCATAGCGTTCCATCAGATGCCGCAGCAATGAATGCACCATATTACACCACATATCATAATCTTTTGGAGGAGTGGTATTTCCCTGCCAGTAAAAGATAGTCTGGCTTCCACTTGCCAACTTTTTAGGCATAAAACCCAGTTCAAGAAAAGGTCTCAGCCCCACCTTCTTATAGGCATCCATTACTCTATCCAGATAAGTATAGTTGTACTCAACCCTTACCTTACCATCCTCCTCATAGGTCTGAAAGATCGCCATATCATCACAGAATAATCCATGTCCCCGGATATGCTTAAATCCGATTTCCTTTTGAACCAGGCGCAGCTCCTCCTGATATTCTTCTGTCAATGCAAGCCCCATTCTTCCGGTTCCCACACAATAATCTACATTATTGTGAAAAAAGGCCTTTGAATCCTTTGTAATCACGATCTTTTTTCTGTCATTCTCTGTTGCCCCACCAAAATTTACCATGCATGTATCTCCTTCTTCTAAATCATGTTCCTATGCAGTCACGCATCAGATGTCTGACCGCTGCACGATCCGCAGCTCCCTGATGACGATTGCCATATTAATATGATACTATCGCATTGATTTAAAATTTCCAATGATTTATACTATAAGAAAATTGATATATCCTCTGATGTATCAGAACGGAGATTCCAAATGACTGAAATTGAATTTGTCGGCTACAGTGCCGTTCACCCCTCAGATTTTATATATGATGTTCCGAATGGCTTTACAGGCTATCTTCTGCTTCTTTTCGACTCTCCCTCGGAGCTGCTCATAGACGGAAGACTAATGCGGACAGCCGCCAATTCTGCTATTCTGTATACACCAGGAAGCAGGATTTATTACCGTGCTGCCGGTGAAGAATACCGGAATGACTGGATTCGTTTTCGTTCCGATCACTCCTTCGTGAAGCTGTTTCCGTTAACAAACACCCCATTTCCCGTAACAGATCCGGAATACTGTCATCAGCTTTTTAAATTACTAACCTGGGAGTCCGCCTTTTTCTCCTCTGAAAGCGAATCAAACATTACTCACCTGCTGCGGGTTCTGTTCTCCAAATTAAGAGAAGGAATCCAGAATGAGTCCCCGGGTATTCACGATCATGAGCTGGTTGCATTGCATAAGATGATCTACAATAATCCTCAGCTTCCATGGAATATAAACATGATGGCTGCGAAGCTTCACTTAAGTCCCAGTCATCTTCAGACTCTCTATCACCGCAAATTTGGCTCCTCCTGCATGGACAATGTCATCGAAGGACGTCTGCGCCGTGCACAGGATTTATTAGAGTACAGCGAATACTCCATCCGCGACATTTCCGAGCAATGTGGTTATAATAATGTAGAGCATTTCTGCAGACAGTTCCGGCAGCATAACGGCTGTACCCCCGGACAATACCGGAAAAATGCATCAGCGGGAAGCAACAAAAGACTTCTCACCCACAATACCCTGGGAGGAAAGGAGTTTGAGAAGATTAATCGGAATATCCGGAAATAGTGTTCGGGAAGGCCCATTCCACAAGCCTTCTCCAAAGTGACTTTTGCTCCTCCACCGGCATACATTCTTCCAAGACCGCATAAAATTTTATCAGAACATGTATAAATTCTTCTTTTTCTTCTTTTTCCCATTGCAAATCCTCCATTTTCCTGTATGATAGAGATATATTAACAGTAAGGAGGCATACAGTTATGTTGCAGATTAAAAATCCGGTTTTGCCGGGATTTAATGCAGATCCATCCATTATCCGTGTGGATGATACATATTACATTGCGAACTCTACGTTTGAGTGGTTTCCGGGAGTTCGTCTGCACGAGTCAAAAGATTTAGTACATTGGAATCTTCTTCCATCCGCATTGTCCACAACGACATTGCTTGATATGAAAGGAAATCCGTCATCGGGAGGTATCTGGGCGCCGGATCTTTCCTATGCAGATGGAAAATTCTGGCTGATTTATACGGATGTAAAAGTAACCGAAGGACCGTTCAAAGATATGATCAATTATCTGACGACGGCAGAAGATATCCGCGGACCATGGTCGGATCCGATCCGTGTCAATGGTGTGGGATTTGACGCATCATTGTTCCATGATGATGACGGACGCAAATACCTTGTTCAGCAGACATGGGATCATCGCGAATACCACCATGCTTTTGACGGTATTACAGTGACAGAATTTGACACAGAGACAATGAAATTAAAACCGGAGACAGCACGTACGATCTACGCCGGAACGGACGTTAAACTGGTTGAGGGACCACATTTGTATAAGATCAACGGATATTATTATCTGTTTGCTGCACAGGGTGGAACCGTTTGGACACATCAGGAAGTAGTAGCTCGTTCAAAGACGTTAGATGCGTTGAGTTTTGAGACAGAGCCTGGCGATCCGTTTATTACAAACTTTGATACGCCGGAACTTGAGATCCAGAAGCAGGGACATGGTGCTCTCGTAGAGACTCCCGGCGGTGAGTGGTATTATGCAAGTTTGTGTGGAAGACCGTGGCACCACGAAAATGAAAGTTCGATCGACCCACGCGGCTGGTGTCCGCTTGGCCGTGAGACGGCAATTCAGAAAGTATACTGGGATGAAGAAGGCTGGCCTCGTATCGAGGGCGGACATGGCGGAAAAGTGCTTGTGGATGCGCCGAAAGATGCAATCTTGACAGAAGCACCGGTAGATCATTCGATGCATGATGAATTTGACACACCAAAACTTCATGATGAGTGGAATACCCTCCGCGTACCATTTACCGAGGAAATGGGTACGACAGGGGATGGCAGGCTGACATTGGTCGGAAAAGGATCCCTCTGCAATAAGCATGAGCTTTCGTTGGTGACAAAACGCTGGCAGGCATTTAACTTTGATGCCGAAGTGAAAGTGAAATTTGATCCGTTCAACTATCAGCAGATGGCTGGATTGACAAATTTTTACAATGATAAGCACTGGTCATTCGCTTTCGTTACGTGGAATGAGAAAAATGGCCGCGTGATCGAAGTGGCAGAGTGCAATCGTGGCGGATATCGTTCGTTCCTTCGCGACGATGCGATTCCGGTACCGGATGATGTTGAATTTGTATGGCTTCGCACAAAAGTAAGAAAGCAGTCTTACAGCTACGAGTATTCCTTTGACGGAAAGAACTATACAGAGATTCCGGGCACACTGGATGCCGCTGTATTGTCCGATGATTACGTACTCCAGTCATACGGTGGATTCTTCACCGGAGCATTTGTCGGCATGGCATGCGTGGACTACTCCGGATACGATCAGACAGCAGAATTCCGCAGTTTTGACTATAAAGAACTAGATTAATCAATAGCAAGAGCCTTTTTTAAACCAGGCTCAATCAGATGGCTGGCGATGCCGCAGAGGATTCCAGGAAAAAGGACGAAAAGTCCGGGAACCAGGAAGACGATGAGGCTGGCGCCGGCCATTGTAAATAATAAGATGAAAGTTTCTTTGATGTGACCTGCCATCAGGCGCACGGAGAGCAGAAGAACTGCCGGAAATGAAGCGCGCAGGTGTGAGATCACGGCAAAGATATAATTGGCGAGAACCCAGAGGACGAGGCAGATTACCATCCATAAAAAGGGCGGTAAAAGATTGCCGTTTTTTCCGGTAAAGACTTGGGAAAGATCTACAGCCATCGTGGCACCGTAGCAGAGAAACAGGATTGTTGGTACAAGAGACTGTAAAAAATTGGATTTGAATGCCGAAAAATATTCCCGGCAGATGTGAGCGGAAGTTTGTGTGTGACCGCGCGAGATACAATGATAAAGCGCCGTCAAAGAAGCCCCTGAAGTGATAAGAGGGATACTCGTAAATAAAAATAAAAAGCCAAGCACGATTAGCTGACATGCAGTAGTCAGCCAGTCGTACAATTTGTTTTCAAATAATGATTTCATAGAAACCTCCCCAAATAAATGATAAATTAAACGGATTTCCGGTTAGGTGGACAGCTGCAGTTTGAGCAGTTCGGAATACGAACTTCCGGTATATTTTTTAAAACATTTTCCAAAATAATTTGGATCCGGAATGCCGACTTCTTTTGCCGTCATATACATAAGCATCCGCGATTCCAGACATTTTTTGGCCTTTTCCATGCGGCAGGCCGTGATGTAATCTGAGATATTCTGGCCGCAGTCAGCTTTAAAACGGCGGCTCAGGTAACTCGGATTGTAGCCGAATTTCTGCGCGATCGCGGTGAGATTTAAAGCGGAATCCGGATAGTGGTTATCAATATACTGCTTGACGTGTTCCGTATCCGAAGGGACATCCTGCAGAACGGGCTGCTCCGGTACGGCGGCAGGCAGGGCATCCAGTTCGCGGATCGCTTTTTGGCAGGCTTCCCGGATGTCTGTGCGAACGATCGGTTTTAGAAGATAATCCGTGATCCCAAGTCCGATGCACTGCTTTGCATATTCAAATTCGTCAAAGGCAGTCAGGATAATGATTTTCATCTGCCGATACCGTTTTAACGCAATTTTGGAAAATTCGATACCATCCATAAAGGGCATACGAATGTCTACAAAAATAATGTCCGGACGAAGTTTATCGATAATATTGATCGCTTCAATCCCACTTGCTGCTTCGCCAACAACTTCCAGCCCCATTTCCTGCCAGTCGACCGATGCTTTTAAAAGATTGCGAAGCGCCTTTTCATCGTCAATGATCATAACACGATACATAATAACTACACTCTCCTTTACATTATAACAAAAATATCTAACAGCCATTTGAAAGTGGCAGTTTCAAAATAATCTCACAATATTCCCCTTCTGTACTGTGTATCTCAAAGACATCTTCCGTTTTATAATAATAACGGATTCTTTCAATGGTTCCCTGAAATCCAAAACTTCGGCTGTCTTTGCCGGAAAATAGAAGTTCCCGCTGGTGTGCGGACATACCGATTCCATTGTCGTAAACGCTAAGAAATAGAAAATCTTCCTGACGTTTTACCGTGACACGGATAACCCCATGTTCGCCTTTTGGGCGAATCCCATGATAAATGGAATTTTCTACGAGCGGCTGCAGAATCAGGCGCGGAACACGGATGGAAGACAGGCCTTCTTCAATTTCATATTCATCTGTAAAAATATCCTCAAAACGTGTTCTCTGCAGTGTAAGATAGCTTTTTACAATTTCTATTTCTTCTCCCAGAGACAAGTCCGTGCTTCCTTTACTTAAGAAACGACGGTAAAAATTTCCAAGAGTTTCCAACATATTATATACTTCATCGGTTCGGTTTTCCAAAGCCATATAACGGATCATATCCAGAGTGTTATACAAAAAGTGGGGCTTCATTTGCTCCTGAAGAGCATCTAATTCAGCCATCCGCAGTGTTTTTTCTTTTTGAAGAAGTTCTTCGATCAATTGATTGATCTCAATCAGCATAGCGTTGTAGCTGTTTTTTAAAAGACCGATCTCGTCATCGTTTACATTCATACTAACGCGGTGCAGCCAGCCGTTTTGCACTTCGGCCATGCTGTCGACCAAACGCTGGATCGGGTAGATGACATTTTTGGCAATATAAGTATTGATCAGCCACATAAATGCTAGAAGTATAAAAGCGCCGATGATCAAAGCGACCAGTAATTTGGCAGGGAGCCCGTCTAAGATCCGTACTTCCAGACGGGAAGCAAGGATGAAATGAGAGTCTCCCAATGTGTCGCAGGTAAATATACTTTTGTATAAAATAGTTTGTCCGTTTCTTCGCGCGTGTTTTGAAGTAGATTTTCCGGATTTAAAGAGAAAAATGTGCTTTCATTATCCTTGCAGATTAATCTGCCGGATGTGTCATAAAGAGCAAAATGGCTGGTTTCGCCGGAAAGCCCTTCAAATGCCTGTTCAAAGAAGCGGCTTGGGAGATTGATTGCCAGGATACCGATCGGTTTTTGGGTGTTTATGTCATTGATGACACGGACAAAAGACACCATTTCGCCAATGTTTGAGCGAAAGGCATCGCGAGTGTCTGCTTTAATAACGTAATTTCCCTTTTGAGCCATGACTTCGTCCAGCCATTCTGTTTCAAAAATCTTGCCGGTATTGACATAGGTGATTCCCGGACCGGTGTTAAGGTATTGGCCGTCCATGCGGAGAATCACAACATTACAGGAAAGATTAAATGTATTTAGAATTTCGTGGATCTCCTGGAGAGCATTTCGTGTGCAAGAAGTAGAATTACTCTCTGCGCTAACTTGAAAAAGTAAATTCCAGTGCAGAAGTAAATTCCACACTCATTTAAAA
>OIEE01000485.1_pt1 | contig 13204 bp, 17 predicted proteins | sample 1581701 | NCBI WGS metagenome assembly OIEE01 (sample SAMN01760976, study PRJEB22395) | human gut metagenome | reverse complement strand
TTTTTCTCACATTTTTCATTCCCCACCAACATTTTTTGATAATTTCTAACATTTTGTTAAGTTTTTTAAACAATTTTCTATATTTTTCACAGAATTTTCACAGAATATGAGTATTCTCATACAAAAAACGCTTGACTTTTTTGAAAATTTATGATACAATAGGTATAGGAAAGATAGGAAAGCAGTAAACAATATGAATGATAGGTGATAGCCGGTGGTAGAAGCTCCGCACCCATATTGAAGCAGTGCTATGCTTGCCTGCTTCCTATCTAACCAAATTTTATTAATAGAGGTGCAACATGAAATATAAAAAGGGTGTAGCAAAGGAATTGCTTGATTTATGTGTAGGTAATGACCTGGATAAAACACGTAAAGCAACTTTACAGCATAAGAGTGTCGGGGAGTACATATATTCTAATCACGGTGAGCCTATTAGAATTAACGGTAAAAATACTGAAAAAGTAGGAGAGGAATATAATGGAAATAGATGATAAAGAATACGAGCTTCTTAAAGCTAAATCAGATAAATTTGATGAAGAGCTTAATAAATATAAGACAGAGAGCGAAGAAAAAATAAAAGCTCTCACAGCTGAAAGAGATGATTTTAAGTCTAAATACGATAACGAAAAGACTAATCACGATAAATTAAAAGATGATTATATATCATTTCTTACAGGTCACAGTGGAGATAATCGACCGATACCTTCGGTAGATGATTTTGATAAAATTTGTAAAGATAAATTTGGAGGTTAACAATGGCAGTTAGTGGACTTATTACAGCTATGCAGAGCATATTCGCGACACCTAAATATGCTGACCGTATTCCTAATAGCGTAAAATCTGTAATTACAGCAGGTAATTATGGAACAACTACTTTTCCTACTGAAATTGAAAATGCAGTTTATAATGTTTTAGTGGATAAGATTGGTGAGCAAGATATTTATAAGTTTGAGTATAATAATTTCGATGCTTCACAGTATGATAAAGGTTATTTGCCTTTTGGTGGTATCATTGAGGACGATTATGTAGAAGCAATGAAAGCCGATGAAGTAAATAATCTGCCTACTTTTGATACTCAGTCGGATTATAAATTTGTTAATTATGACCCTTTCAAAATTAATTATGCTTCTATTGCTCCGTCGTATTATACACTCAAAACTCTTTTGCAATATCATGTAACGACTGCTTATGATGTATTCAAGCGTGCTTTCATCAGTGAAGGCTATGCAATGAATTTCATTCAGACAATTAGAAGCGTTCTTCCTGAAAGTGCTAAACTTGATAAGTATTTGATTTTTAGAAACATGCTTGCAAGTTCGACTATTTATCCTTCTGGAACTGATGTTTCTTGTGTTGTAGCAGGCTCTACAATGACCGCTGCCGAGAGTATTCAAATTGTAAAGACGATTCGTAATTATGTAGAAGCATTTAAGTGGAATACTACTAAATACAATAAACAAGGTAAACTTGTATCGTCTAAGAAAGATGACCTTGTATTGTTTATTACTGCGGGTATTTATAACGAAATTGTTTCGTCACAGTATAATGCATATCATAAGGACCTTGATTTCGGTTGCGAAGTGCAGCTTATTGACGGTTTCGGAACTGACGCCGCAACAACCGGACAGTTTGCTACTCTTGCTGATAAACGCGGTATTAAAATTTATCGTTGGCTTGAAAATCGTTTTGATAATATCTGGAACCCTTATGGTGTTGGATATTGGAATACTTTCTTGACGCAGGGTGATTTGTTTGGTTATTCGTTGCATAAGAATATAATCAGGTTTGTACTTTCAGACGGTAATTAATATACTAACGTCTCATAAGTTCTCCTGTGTAGTGGTGCGCGCTAATGCACGGCGCGGGGCAGAGGTTGGGAATTTATTATGGCAACACTTAATTTACAATTTTATAGTGATAATTGCCCTACACGGGATAAACGTTTTATGTCAAGCGGAGATTTGCGTAATTGGGAATCGAACAATAATAATCCTGATAATACTATAAAGATTGACGGATTTTATGAAGCATGCAATTTTATTGATGTTGAGTTTCCTAATTTAGACAAAAAGAATTTTGCTTATTTTATTGTTTATCCTGATGTTATAAAAGTAACAAAAGAGCGTAATTATTATGCTGCATTTATAGACAGATTTGAAGTAAATGAGCTTAACACTGATTGTTTTAGAATATATTATACAATAGATTGGTGGACTACTTTACAAGCATATTATGGTAGCGATTTTGAAAATGTTATAACTAAGAATATTTTCGGAGAAGTAGGGCGTGCGCATGTAAATGATTGGGTGCAAGATAATGAAAATAAAAATTTAATATCTTGTACTATGGAATATACTGATGATACAATGGAAGAGTCGGTAAATGCGTTCCATGTAACAAAGCAAGTTTATAATCAAGGTTTTTTGAAAGATAGTAAATATAAGCGCGGAATACAATTTTTGTATATAATTTTTAAGCGTAATTTACTTTCGACTCAAACCCCGGCTTTATTTGTTGAGCCTAAGATATATAGTTCAAAAACAGATGATTGGAGCACGAATATATTACCAACTCCGTTCGGTGTAGCTGTCATTCCGTTTTATCACGGAACATTTATAGGTTACGGGTTTAGTGCTTTAAATTTGTTTAATCAAGATTTAATTGATTATCCTGTAAATACAATAACAGGCGACGAAATAGCCGGAATGTTTATAGCTGATTTTTGTGGGTATGAATGGGATTTCAACGAAGCGGGAGTTGTTTTGTTTAATACATCGTGCAATACAATAAATTTTGATGTTGACGGGTCTACTAATAAATGTACTGCAATCGTTCCTCCGTCGTATGATTTAACAAAATTTTCTAATATGTTATTATCTACATTCGGAGCTAACAGTAAAATTTATCCTTTAACATCAGATACATATAAGGATAGGACTACTATTGATTATGATTGGTTCAAAGAAAATGGTATGTCTAAACTTCATTGTGAGCCTTATATAACTAATTGTATTGTTTCTCAAAAAGGTGGTTGTATTATACATTATCATCTTGTAAAATCTACCGATGATTTTGTTGTAAATGTTTCGCCTAATACAGGTGGTTATTATTTAGGCATAAAAGATGTGTCTAACGACGGACTTGCTGAGTTAAGAGTTATTCAAGCCTATAATATATTTCAACCTTTTTCTACTCAGAATTGGATAGACCAAAGTTTATCGGTTTTTCAGTCTGTAAGTAGTGTGACAACTCCGTTAGTAAGCGGAAATAATACTATCGCAAATTTGTATGCTCCAAATAAGAAAGGTGAAGTTTCAAATACCGCTTTTATAAATGAAGGCATGGCTAATTATACCATGGGAGTAGGTGTTTTAGGAGGATTATTGAATTCTGCTGATATAATGAGAGATGTTGCATTAGGCGGTAATACTCAAATATCTCCTAATTATGAAGGTACACTTGTAGGAACGTCGTCATTATGTGGGTGCACTATTGAGCCCCTATATCAATCTAATATAGATGAGATAAACGAACATTTAATAAGATATGGATATGCTACATATTTAGAGCCATATGACATATTAATTAATCATAAGCGTAAATATTTTAATTATATCCGATGTGATACTGTTCGAGTAACAATATCTCAACCTCAAAATGTTATTAATAGCATAAAAGAAATGTTGCTAAATGGTGTATGGTTATTTAGTTATGTGGATAATGATACCATTTTTAAGTTAGACGGTGTAATTAATATGCAAGTTTTTTAAGAGGTGTAAAATGTATTTTGACAATATATTTGCTATATTTGGTCCTCAAAATTATCCATATCTGCCAAATATTGGCATAGACGAATGGTTGTTTGTTCAGAAATATATCAATATATTCTGCTCCCGTTTCGGATATGATAAGTTACCTGATGATACGCAAAAAATTGTTGGATTTAATTCGCAATTAGAGGGTATGATGTTTTTCGCGCCTGCTCTTGCGTGGTTTGAGGATAGAACATTAGGGTTACAATGTTTACCCGTAACAGGGCAATGGAAATTTAATATTACAGGATTTCCTACCGAATGGACTGTATTCGGGTTTAATAATTTCCGAAAAGACCTTACTGAAAATAACAGTGTAATAATGCCGAATGACGCTTTCTTTTCTATTCCGTTTTTACACGTAATGTATAATCTGAAATATATCATGGAACTGGATAAAACGCACTTGCAAAATATACGACGTCAACGTCAACCCCTTATTATGGAGATAGACGAGGACGAAAAGAAGAGTGCGGAAACATTTGTAAGGCAACTTAGCGAATTTAGTGACTACATTAAAATACGTATAAGAGGTACTGCAACGGATAAGAAAACAAAAATACTTACTGAAAGTAGACCGTTTAACTCTTATGCGTTTGACAGTAAAACAGACTTTATTGGAGATAAACTCACAACGGATTTTCAAGTATATGAGAATAGAATTTTTCAATATTTTGGATATAATAATACTGCAATAGAAAAAAAAGAAAGATTGCTTGTAGACGAAGTTAATGCAGGTAACGAAATAATAAACTCTTATTATAATTCCGCTAAAACAGCTCGTGAAAAAGCGATAGAAAAAGTTAACAAAATGTTCAAAGTAAATATTAGCTTGAAAGATAATAAGGAGGAATTTGCTAAAAATGTTCAAGATTCTTTATTCAATAGGCAGAACGTTGAAAAGAGTGGTAGCACAGTTTGATTCTGATTATAAAACAACTCAGTTAATAGGTAGTTTTTCGCAAGATAGTGTTGAGTTTACTCCAAAAGAATTAAACGAAATACAAACTGAATTATATAATATATTCGTTAATTATTGGTTTTATTCTGAAATAGGTTTTGATAGTGATGACATGTTTGTACAACGTCTTAATTCATGCTGGGAAAGAAATATAGATAAGTATGAATTGCTTATACAAAATAATCTTGAATATCCAGCAATGACAACGACAGGAAATTATACTGATACAAATAAAATACAGGATAATAATATACAAACAAAAGAAAACACTGTTACACCTGATTTGAATAGTAACACTGTAAATAAAGGTAGAAATGTTGAAATAATGAATACAACTACTGATACAACAGGGACTACTACTTCAACTGATAATAATACAGATAATCGCACCCGCGATGAAAGTCTTATGCATAGCAACAATAATACTACTATTTATAGTACAGGTGATGAAATAAGAAAAGTGCTTGAAAATACTGCAATCCGTAATGATTGGATACATTGTTTCGATAATTTATTTATGGAGGTTTTATAATGGATAAATTTCTTCAAATTGTCCAGCTTGTAGGCACGTGTCTTTCTATTCTTGTAGTTGTCATTATTCCTATGATTTTGTATCTTTGGAAGAAAGTCAAAGAATTGATTGCAGCACCTTCCGACAAAAAGCCTACTGTATTACTTGACATTTATAATAATGTTGTACAGTATATACAGGACGCAGAAAAAATGTTCACGGAAGGTACCAGCAAGAAATCGTGGGTATTGTCTCAAATCAAGAACGATTGTATTTCCGCAAGTATCGAATATGACGCTGATTATTGGACGAAATTAATTAATAAAGAAGTGGCCATGACTAAAAAAGTTAATGTGGCAAAGTAACTTATTTAGGAGGGGCGAATAACCCCTCTTAATTATTAGGGAGGATATAAATGTTAACATATAAAACATTCAGAGAGATTGCTATTGATTACGCATACAATAGCGGCAGTGAGATACCGTTACAAGCAGACGAAGCATGCAATGCTATTGTTGCTTATATAAACGAACAATTACAAAATATTGAAAGTGAGGTAGCAAAAAATGACAATAGAAAATTTGAAGCAAATAGCAATTAAATATGCAACAACAAAGGGCTCGCGTGTTCCTCTTGCTCCTGATGAGTTGTGCAATGCTGTCGTTCAGTATATGAATAGTTTTTTCGGTGTAATGACGGATATAAATACAATTAAAGTAGCGGTAACGGAAGATAGCGGAAATATTGTATTTACAATTACAGGTAATACATATGACGGCAAACCTATCACGCCCATTGTTATAACAGTTGACCACAACGACTTTGTAACCGACCAAGAGTTTGAAGAGTTTAAGACTACTACTAATGCGGCAATACAAAAAAATACTGAAAGCATAAATAGTTTAAGTTTTCGTGTTGAGGATACAGAAAATGATATAACTACTATTCAAGTTCAAGTAGGGCAGATTAACACCCGAGTAGGTAACACTGAAACAGTTGTAACAGACCTTAAAAATAGAGTAAATAACACAGAAACAAATATTGCTAAAATTAATAGCACGCTGAATAATAAACTTAATAAAATAAGCAGCGTTTCAAACAGTAATCAAGTGTATGGTAAATCCGCAGCGGGTGAAAATTTGATGTATAAGTTAGAAAGTCACCCAAAAGCGGGGTATATATTACAGTATGATAACGACGGAAATATCTTTGTGAATAAAGGAAGTACTGAATATACCCCTGCTAACATGCAAAATATTTCCGACGTTGAAGCTAAAATACCCGATGTATCTAATTTTGCAACAAAGGACGAAATCCCAGACGTTAGCGGATTTGCTACAAAAAGTGAGTTGTCGGAGAAATTAGATATATCAGGCGGAACGATTAACGGCAACTTAACAGTATCAGGTACTATTAATACTGAAAGCATAAATAGTTTAAGTTTTCGTGTTGAGGATACAGAAAATGATATAACTACTATTCAAGTTCAAGTAGGGCAGATTAACACCCGAGTAGGTAACACTGAAACAGTTGTAACAGACCTTAAAAATAGAGTAAATAACACAGAAACAAATATTGCTAAAATTAATAGCACGCTGAATAATAAACTTAATAAAATAAGCAGCGTTTCAAACAGTAATCAAGTGTATGGTAAATCCGCAGCGGGTGAAAATTTGATGTATAAGTTAGAAAGTCACCCAAAAGCGGGGTATATATTACAGTATGATAACGACGGAAATATCTTTGTGAATAAAGGAAGTACTGAATATACCCCTGCTAACATGCAAAATATTTCCGACGTTGAAGCTAAAATACCCGATGTATCTAATTTTGCAACAAAGGACGAAATCCCAGACGTTAGCGGATTTGCTACAAAAAGTGAGTTGTCGGAGAAATTAGATATATCAGGCGGAACGGGTGACGTAACGGCAGCAGGAAATAATACTTTCACGGGCGAAAATACGTTTAATAGTCCTATATATGCAAAAAATGGTGTTGTAGCAGGAGATACTACAAATTACGGTGCAAATAGTGTAACAAAGGGTTCGAATACTTATTCTTTCCCTAATAAAAGTGGCACGTTTGCTATGACTACTGATATTATAAATAATCACATATATTTTATCTCTTTTTATGGAAATTCACCCGCCGAGCCTTGTCATTTAATAGGGACAATGATGTCAAAAAATTCGTATGGAACAGGTCAAAAGACTAATGGCGAGTTTGCTGTAATGCTGGCAGATAATTTATATACGAATAGTAATGAAGGGCTTGCGGCATATGGTAAATTAGAGGAAAACGATATATTATGTATATATTCAGATGACGGGTTATCAATTCGTTGCTTAGATGTAACAAACAGTGAAGTTTATTTACCCTCGGTAATGTTTTTTGTAATGGAGACTGAACTATAATGGATAAAAATTTATTTTATATTAATCAAGAGAATTATCAAATAGGAAATAATGATTATCATTGCCATATTGTTAATGGTATTGCAGGGAGAGGTAAAACAACTTATTGGCTTGCATATCTATTTGACCGTTTTAAGAATACAGGTAAAAAATTTTTATATCTCAGACGTTCCGATATTGAAATGGAATTAGCACTTAATATGGGGTTACTCCCTTCATTATTGAATGCTTATGGAGATAGATTTGATTGGATACAAGATGAAAAGCATAGGTCAAATATAATATCTATAAAGGTTGATAATAAATGGCATGAATGTGCGTATTATACTACATTGAACAATGTTAAAGGCGTTCAGATAGAGGATTGCGATGTTGTGTTATTTGATGAATATGTAGCAAAATCACGTGGAAAATATAAAGGCGGTGAATACGGAATACACGAGCCCGCTATATTCTTTCGACTTATGGAAACAATATTCAGGCGACGCGAATTTTGGATTATCATGTTAGGAAATAATGACACATTGACCAATCCGTATAATGAACAACTTAATATACCATTCACAACTCGATACTATAAAAATCGTAATAGAGATTTATTCTATTATTTCGATACATCGGAGGATACCATAAAAGAAAAACAAGATAGTATTTTAGGGAAACTTTCTAAAAATACTGAATATGAAAACTATACTACTCAAAATATCGCTATGGATAGTATTGACGAGAGTTTTATTTCTGATAGGCCTTTACATTCAACAATGGTTTATAATATCAAATATCTATCAACTAAAATAACCGTATGGCGAGATAATCATGGAATATTATATTTCACGGACAAATATAAATTTAATCCTGCATATCCAGTTATATCGGTAACAACAAGTGATATGTCAATAGATACTAATTTCATTAAAGATTGTAACGGACAAATGATTACATGGTCTATAATGTATTCTCACGGAATGGTGAGGTTTAGTTCTCAAAAGATTGGTTCAATGTTCCTATTAATATCTAAATTAGTTACACAATAAAAGAGGGTTTTATCCCTCTTTTTTTATTTTGCCTAATCTATAAGTTGTTATTCCTATTACTTTACCGCCTATTGCACTTTTAACCTGTTTTTTACCTTGAAATTCTTGACCTAAATTAAAATTATCGAAATCCATTTGTTTCTTTATATTGTCATCTGCGCCGCAACATGTAACGTATTTATTCCATACAGTGGGAGTTTTAGGTTCCCACCCCCAATATATATACCGTTTTGCTCCTACACACTTAAACTTATAGATATAATGTTCAATCTTAAAATAATCATATAAAGTGGAATGTATAGGTATATTATTTAAGTTTATGTCGTCTAAAACGTATAAACTATCTGTATCACAATACACAAATTTATCAATATTTTTTAATATATATTTTATAAGATTATATCGTGCCCACGCTGTTACAAATACAGCTATGGGGATATATGATTTTGTTTTTGAATACTCCCCTTCTATTAATGAAAAACGCAACACCCCATTTTCCAAATATGGCTCTTTACTATCTCTTTTCGGGTTCGTTCCGAATGTACCGTAAAGTGCATTTTGCATACGTTTATCATATGCACGCGCTGCCCCTATATGTGTTTCTTTTCCTAATCTCCATTTATGAATATAATCATAAAATAAACTACCTTTTCCGTCCTCATCTATTATTTCAAACTTATCCATATTTTTAGCTTCATTCGGTGTAATTTCTATGCCCTTAACAGCTTTGAACATATACCCCTCAATGTATTCTATTTCTATTATATCGTAACACATATATAATAATTCTAAATCAGGGTTTGCAAGCCATAAATCAAACATTAAACCGTTAGATGAGTTCAAATATAAATTATCCGACGACAAAAATCCATTCCGGCGCGCTATTGTAGGTACTGCATTCGGTTTTAACTCAAATGATACTTTAATATGCTGTATGTATATCGGATATTTACCTGAATATTTATCATCATATTTTCCACTATACCACATAGGGAAACCGTGCGGCATATATTCATGCAACATTTGCGCCGGATACATACTGTTTTTATCTAATGACATCATATTATATATTACTCTATTTTGATATTTAGGATTGCAATATACATATCCGCCGCGATATGCTTTTCGTATATTAGTTTCTTCTATTTGTTGCAGAAAAGGGAAATTAATATCATAATTTTTCTTACCTATTCCCTTTATAAATTCGCTTCTTGCATTTCCTGCTTGCGTAAATTTTACGCCTCCCATTTCAATATTTTTCTGTATTGTTCTCATGTCTATTTCAGTATCATTATGTATGTACGCTATTTCCTCGTCGGTAGGTTTATAGCCTATTTCTCTAAATTTATCATAATCAATTTCGCCCTTTTTTATCGGTAAATCGTACATTATAGCACTATCGTGTATACTCATATTAACAGTTTTCAAGCTATCCATTATTGTAACATGTTGCCCCATACGCCCCACAATTTCATAAGCATAATGTAAACCCATATCACTTATTACTGTGTGAAATTCAAAAGGCAGCATTTCATCGGATTTCTTATTAACATGTTTATAACCATTATTAAACAACCACGTTATTATGTAACTACCGTCATATGCTAAATTACGAAAAAAATATAAACATTTATATGACGTACGTATAATATAATTCATGAAATAATTAATGCTTGTTCCTGTTCTATGTTTATAGTCTTTATCACATATATCCCACAGCCAAACACGCGCCTCACAATTCCATGCTTCCGTTGATGTCTCAAAGTCTGCTGCATATATATGTTTGTACCGTCTAAAATCAAAATCCATATTTTTTTAATATTTGAGCTATATTATCATAAATTTCTGATAATATCTCTTGCTTTTTATATTCAATATAAAAATCCATATCAACGTAAAACAAAAAATCGGAAACAAGATTATATAAACGATTTAAGTCATTATCTGAAAAATTTAATAAATTATCTGGACTAATATCAAATCCCACTGTATATAAATCGTTTGATAAATTTAGAATATCCTTAAGTTCTGTTGTGGTTCTACCTGTTTCGGAATATGTTTTAATTTCGCTTTTATATGTTTGCAACGCATTTTTTATATATCCTTTTTGGCGCATTCCGTAATTTGTTATATTAGGGAGCGTTGGTAAATTCAAGTTATTTGCATGCTTATTATAGTTTTCCTTCAAAACCTGTGTTTGATTTATAAAAGATTTAATTTCTTTTATTTCATCGGAAGTATATAATTCTCTCATTAACTTATTAAATTTAGATGGAAATTGCATATCATCACCTGTCCATATTCCAAAAGTTGTCTGATATCATAATAGTTTTGAAAACGTCTCTCAATATTTTAGCCATATAATTAGCGTTTCCATAATCTATCGCTTTATCATCTATTTCCAATGTATAACACCCGATTGATTTATTAACAAAAATAGGGGGCAACGATGTTATTTTTAATGCTTCATTATATTTCATATCACGTAGCATATAAAATACTTGCTGTAACGTCATAGCTTCTAAGTCAAATGTTCTAATAGTCTTTACAACGGATATGGAGGGGGAGATTTTTACATTTCTTTCAACCTCCCCTCCCTTATTTTCAAAATATGTCATGGGGTATACCTCCAAAATAGATTTTATGTTTTACTGAAAGTTTTCTCTCTTACGCGCGCGAGGGCACACGCGTAAATGCTAAACAAAATGTTAATTTTTAACACTGATTTAACAATGTTAATTTTTAACGAAAATTTTTAACACTCTAAAAACGCAAAAAATAACCGCTTAACATGGGCGCTATGTTAACCGGTTATCTATTGTAAAATTTGTTAATTAGAAATCTAATTCATCGACTTTATTTTTATACATAATTATAGGGTTGTTATTTTCATCAAGCAAATTGAAATATTTGATTTTTGTAACTTGTCGTTGCTCTCCGTCTTTCGTTATATACCGCTCTTTTACTAACGAAATTTCGCACGGATGGCCAATTGTGTCTTTGGTCTTTACTCCGCAATGTTCAAAGTATTTTTTCGCGTATTCCGCGCCCATTTGCCCCCGGTAGGTCCTTACTTCGTTTTTATCGTTGACAACGTCCGCGAAAATATCAATCACTTGGAAGCTACCGTTTGCGCCTTTACAAGTCCTTAAAACGTATTTTTTAACTGTTGCTTTCATCGTTCAAGCCCTCCAAATATTCCTGATAGGTCTTTCCCTCTGAAAAGGCTTTCAAACGTTTTATGACCGTTTTAAGCTCGTTTCGCGCGCTTGCAGGGGCTTTTTCGCATGCGTCGATAAAATCTATTGCTTTCGCCCTCAGAGCGCTTACAGCGTGCTCTTGTGCCTCATATTTTGCTTTCAAAGCCTCTAATGCTTTTTCGTAACTTTTCATATTTGTTAATATCCTTTATAAAGTATTTGAAAAATCCGCGCCCTTGATTTCTCATGACATGAAAGGCGATAAAATTTTTTATTTTTTGAAATAATGGTAATCATCAACAACGTTATATGTATCATTTCTCAAATTATATACAACAAAGGACTTTTTGGATTTAATCCCCAAATGATACATATGTTGAACAATACCCGCGCGTGTGACATAATCATTGTCATGCAACCATTGTATAAACTTTCTTATATGCAATTTGCTTGTATTTGACGGATACAAATATAGGATATAATACGGATAGTCGACCCAAAATAAACGCGTATTATAACTAGTTAAATCACGTGTGCTACATGTGGCGCTACACTTATACAATCTCATGTTTTTAATCTCCTTTTGCCTTTCATGTAATGAAAAATCAAGGTAATATTTAGTTGTAAATCTACATTATAGGGCGACAGCCTTGACGCCTCGCGGCGTTTCGTCTTAATTTTCAAAGACTCATCAGAAGGCTTTCACAATGGAGGATAAGTTCGAAATTATTTTTTCAATATAATAGCACTCAGAACTACCCAATTCATATTCAAAAAAAGAAAACGTTGTATAATAACCTTTATACTTAAATTCAATTGAATATAACAACTCAGGTGTGCAAGAAACATCGCAATAATCACGAATGCCATACAGGTCTAACACGTCAAAAATTTTGTCCATAAGTTTACCTCTCTTTGTTTTGTGCTTCCATTATACACCCACACCGAAAAAAAATCAAGTATAATTCAAATGTTTTTTATTTTCATTGATAAATGATAAAAATTTACAATAAACGAATGCAAATAACAATAAAATGAAAATGTATAGTATTCATATATTTGTATAAATATTATTTGAAAATATGAATAACCGTTCATATATCCTAACGAATTTTCGGCCATAACCAAAAACTTAACCATGGTTTTCGGTGCAACATGTAAAATCACAAAAATTTTGATTTGTCAAGCGTTTTTTGTTAGATTTTTCAAAATGCTTGAAAATGTTAGAAATTATCAAAAAATGTTGGTGGGGAATGAAAAATGTGAGAAAAA
>OIEE01000481.1_pt1 | contig 13313 bp, 14 predicted proteins | sample 1581701 | NCBI WGS metagenome assembly OIEE01 (sample SAMN01760976, study PRJEB22395) | human gut metagenome | reverse complement strand
GTCCGTGGGGCTTTGCGGCGGGAGCGCTGATCGTGGAAGAAGCCGGCGGCGTTGTCACGACGGTCGAGGGCGGCGCAGTCACTCTGGGGCAGAAATGTTCTGTTCTTGCCACAAACGGACGCTGTGGCAGACTGGAGTAAAACACTCCGCAAGGAATTATAATTCTTCCGGCACATCCCAGTTGTCGAGTGCTTCCCTGGCATCGGCGAGAGCCTCTTCATATTGATTTGCGGTAAGTGCGGCAAACGGATCATCCTCCGGCAAAGCTGCAAGCATTATCTCATAACAGCGGATCAATCCCTGAAGCGGCAGATCGCCGCCCGTGTGTACATCTAAAATGCTGGAAGTCTCATGCGCAGCATTATAATACCAGAGGGAAGCTTCCTCATAATCTTCGGCTTCCTCAAAATAAGCTCCAAGTTCAAGACAGATTTCGGCGCATGGTGTTGACAGCATATCCCGCAGTGTCATCTGGAAAAAGCGGTTGGTGTCCCCGGCAATCCGGTAGGCGTGTGCGAGCACACAGGCGGCTTCTTTCTGTGCGTCGGTGTCCGTGCCGGAATCATATATCAGGCGGAAAATCGGAAGTGCCTCCGCAAAATCTTTTTCATCCCCTGTTTTCAATAATTCTTTTGCATACATGCTGCGAAGCTTGGCAGAAAATGTCCCCTCTCTGTTGAAGGCGTCCACAAAAATGGAAAAATCCCGTTTGTGGTGCATGGACTGCGGCATGTGCAAAATCTCAATGTCACTGTCAAATACAACCGGTGTGAGGCGGATCGTCTCGTGGATTGGATCGATCCACTCAAATTCTCGGACACGTTTAAACAATTTTGGCCGGTACTCGGTTCTTGCATTCAAAACGGTGTTAAATTCGGAGACGGTGCGGTATTTCATCTGTACGATCTCAATTTCCGGCAGAAGGGCTTCCTTTAACAAAAGAAATCTTTTGCGATTTTCCTCGTCCAGTATCTCATCTGCATCCGGTGCGTAAATATAATCCATATTTGCGAGGGAAAAAGAAAAATTTCTTGCAGCAGAAAAATCATTGTTCCATGCGAAATCGTAAATCCGGTCAGTGTATTTTGCTGCGACAGCCTTTGTATCGTCGGTGGAGCCGGTATCCACAATAATAATCTCATCCATCAGGTCACAGACAGAGTCGAGACATCTGGACAGGATGGCAGCTTCATTTTTTACGATCATGCATAAACTTATTTTTATCATAAGAGTCTTACCTTTCAAAATCAGAATGATCCAGTGTTTTATCATGGAAGATCAGCAAATTCGTGAAACAGCACGAAAAAGCATTCCCTGTCTTTATTATCGTAAGTCAGGAGATATTTTGCAAGAAGAGAAATACTTTTTTATAAAACTACAAGCGTAAATTACAAAGAAAATCAGGCGGAGCCATCATAAATCTTGTGAACCGCAGAAAACCATGCTAAAATATGCCGATAGAGTGGAAATGACAGAAAAAACAGTGAGAGAAAGATTTTAAATAAGGAGAGCAGATATGAGTGCAATTGTGACATTGAAAAAAGGGGAAGGACGTACCATCAAAGCGGGCGGTGCGTGGATTTTTGACAATGAGATAGACACCATTACAGGACGGTTCAAAAACGGAGAAGTCGTGACTGTACATGATTTTGACGGGTATCCGATGGGAAAAGGATTTATCAACCAGAACTCGAAAATCCGTATCCGCATGATGACGAGAAAACCGGATCAGGAGATCGATGAAGCATTTTTGAAAATGCGTGTGAAAAATGCATGGGAGTACCGCAAGACAACCGTAGATACTTCTTCCTGCCGTATTATTTTCGGTGAGGCTGATTTTTTGCCGGGCTTAGTGATCGATAAATATGAGGATGTGCTCGTGGTCGAGTGTCTGGCACTTGGCATGGAGCAGTTCAAGGAAATAATCGTGAACTTTTTAAAAGAAATTCTGGCAGAGGACGGTATCAAAATCCGCGGCGTGTACGAGCGGAGCGATGCAAATGAGCGAACGAAAGAGGGGCTTTCCAAAGTGAAAGGCTTCATCGGGGATGCGTTTGACACGAATGTGGAGATCGTGGAAAACGGTGTTCATTATATGGTCGATGTCGCGAATGGCCAGAAAACAGGATTTTTCCTCGACCAGAAATATAATCGTCTAGCCATGCAGCGTATCTGCAAAGGCAAGAAAGTTTTAGACTGTTTTACACATATGGGAACGTTCGCACTGAATGCAGGAATCGCCGGGGCTGTAGATGTCACCGGACTTGACATTTCCGAATATGCAGTCAGTCAGGCAGAGGCGAATGCGAGATTGAACCATCTGGAAAACAACGTACATTTCCGTCAGGCAAATGTTTTGGATGAACTTCCAAAACTCGCACAGGCAGGAGAAAAATATGATGTAGTCATTCTGGATCCACCAGCGTTCACAAAATCCCGCGAGGCGACAAAAAATGCAATCAAAGGTTATCGTGAAATTAACATGAAAGGATTAAAGTTAGTGAAAGATGGCGGGTATCTTGCCACTTGTTCGTGCTCTCATTTTATGACGCAGGAGCTTCTCGCAAAGACTGTGAAAGAGGCTGCCAAGGCAACACATAAGAGACTCCGTCAGGTGGAATTCCGTACACAGGCACCGGATCATCCGATTTTGTGGGCGGCGGATGAAAGTTATTATCTGAAGTTTTTTATTTTTCAGGTGGTGGATGAGAAATAATCCAAAGAATGCTTATTTTATAGGGGTTCCGAAACAATTCTCTGATATGAAATAAAAGACTGACACACCTTTTGACACACTTTTATAGAAAAATATCTCGAAATAAGCAAATCCTCTTAGAGTAATCTAAGGGGATTTTGTCGATTTATCGTTGTCTGATTTAATAAGTTATGATATACTTCGCACATGGGAAACCAGAGAGCCGGGCGGCTTACCCTCTTTTTCGGAGGGGCTAACCCTCCAGACGAAAGAAAGGAGGGCGTTGCCAATGTATGTTACATACTCTGACTTAATTCAGATTGGAATATTCATTTGCGCCCTTGTTGGATTGTGCTACACGATTTTCAAGGGAAAACGAAAATAGCCGCCATTACTGCGAATAATGACGGCTGTTGATAAAACAGTTACTTAATTCATTCGGGTAAGCCGCTTCTCTGGCTTTTCCTCTTTCTACGCATAATATAACATATCTTATGAGCTGATGCAAGGAAAAGTGTAAAGAGGATCATAATTTATAACACTTCATGTTTTCAGATGAATTTAGACGAAGCAAAACAGGCATCTGCAAATTATTTTTCTATAACGTTGCTTAGTTTTGTTTCTCGGCCATGAGTTATCGATTAGTGATGATCTTATGCAATCAGACATTATATCGACATCGTTTATAATAAATTCTACATACTCATTTAATAAATTGATTATTTGGGTATCTAGAAGAATTGTTCGTCATTTTCGTTTAGTAAAATATCTATATCTGTAAAACCCTTATCAGAAAGCTTGCAATCTCCACCTAAAATAACCGAATATGCTGAATAAAGCATTCCTTCAACCTCATCTCTAACATAATTAAGACTAATATTATTTCTTTCAGAAATGGATTTAATAGTTTTGGCATTACGCTTTGTGGCATTGCAATCGTTATGTATAGAATGGTACTTAAAAACGGTAATATCCCTTTGTGAAGAAGGTTGAATAAAAGCTGAGTATATTTTCAATATAGTTGTGGAATTTGTTTCTCATGGAAGTTCATCTCCTTTCTGTTTACGATGCCATTATAAAATGAGAAAGAGCGTATTTCGTGCCAAAATGAAAAAATAAATAGACAAAAGTTGCAAAGGAGCGATCGGGAAATGGACAATTCTGAATAAAGTGAGTTATGTAGGGTTCGTGCGAATAACATGTATTGACAGTTTAATCTTTTTATGCTATCATAAAATAAATTAATTAGAGATATTAATTAAATAAGAAAAGAGTAATTACCGTTATATGGAGTGCAGATGAGAATCTGCTTTTTAAATACATAATAAATTAATATTTCTAATTAATTAAAAGTCAGAGATAAATGTATTGGATGGGAATTGTATGCCGGATTTAAGGTTACATCTGGTATATGGGTCGTCAGTAAAAGGAGAGGAGACGATAAAAAAGACGATGGCTGAAAATGAAAAAATTGAAAGGGGAATGAAGTATGGAGCAGGAACTTAAGGAGCAGGTAAATCAAATATTGCAGAAAAATCTGGATGAAGTGTATTTTTCAGTCGCAGAAAAAATACTGAATGATCATCCAAAATCACGTTATCTGCCTTGGATGTTGGCGCACAAGATGTCACCGGAGGAGGCACGGGTGATTGACGCACTTCCGGATAAGGATTGGACACCGGAAGTTGGCGAGTTAAAAGTTTCGAAAAGCTTTGCAGAGAAGCTTGGAATGGACTTTTTCATCCGGTGCCGCCTTGCGCACTACCTTCGCTCCACTCTCGCAGCCAGAAACGATTGTTGCGCCGATAAATAGCGGATCCGCAATTCTCTGTAAGCAGTTGTCCACTGCAAACACATTGATCCATTCAAGTCCTCTTGCGTGGATGTCATCTAATAATCCTGCGCTCACCATGGAACCAAACCATCCACCGTTTCCGTTTGGAGACATTGCCACCTCGGTATCAGATTCCATATAGACACGTCCCTCGTGGTCACATGCCGGAACCATCTCCTGAATGAAAAATTTTACATAGTCTTTTGGATAGCCAAAATAATGATGCTCCTCAAAAAAAGCAACGGTATCTTTATGGTTAATATTGCTTGTCATAATATACATTGGAACGTAAGCACCGGCTTCATCCGTCACATCCATCAGATTACGGAAAAGCTGCTCGAATAAATAAAGTTCCCGGTTCACACCGATATTTAATGTTCCCTTCGGTCTGTCCAGTCCCAGTCTTGTTCCCTGTCCGCCAGCTAAAAGCACTGCTCCTACTTTGCCTGCCCGGATTGCATCCTGTCCTGCTGCTTTAAACTCGTCTCTGCGCGCCTCGATCTCCGGCACTTCCACTGCTTCTAACGGTGCGAACACTCCGCGCTCATTCACGGTCTCTTTTCTCTGGATATGTTCTAAAATCGACCAGTCGATCTGTTCTAAACGCTCTTTGAGCGCTGCATTCTGTTCCGGCGTATTGCGCTCCATGGCCGCTCTGATGTACACCTGTTTCTCATCTTCCCAAATTTTCATGAAATCCTTCTCCTGTTTTCTCCTGTTTTATCTCTCCTTTTAGTGTTCGATAAAACCTGTTATTTTTGAACAAATTTCCGTCAAATTCATTCATCTTATATGCCGTCTATTTTAGCATAATTTCCCTATGTCCGCAAACTTTCGGACTTTTTCGCAATTCTGGTTTTCTAATTCAACCCGCGGAAACCTTTTCCGATAATCTCACTGCTGTTGGTGATCGCAATGAAAGCGGACGGCTGGTTTTCGTGGATGAAGTTACGGAGTTCCACAGCCTGGCTTCGCTTCATAACAGAGAGAATAACTGCTTTGTCGTTATGCTGATAAGCACCCTCGGCATGATATACCGTTGCACTGCGGTTTAACTTCTGGGTGATAAACTCACAGATCGGTTCCGGATCATTGCAGATAATGGTGAAGTATTTGCACATGTTAATACTCTCGATCACATTGTCGACCACCAGTGATTTTGCCAGAAGTCCGCAGAGGGAAAACAGACCTGTCTGCGCATCGAAGACAAGGCAGGATGCAAGTACAATAAACAGGTCTACCAGAAACAGTGCACCTCCGATATTCAGTTTCGTGTATTTCTTTAAGATCATGGCGATAATATCCGTACCACCACCGGAAGCTCCGACATTAAATAAGATGGCTGAACTCGCCGCTGGAAGCACGATCGCATAGATCAGTTCCAGCACCGGCTGTGAGGTGAGTGGCGCAGACATTGGGAACCATTTCTCCGCTGCACTTAACCCAACTGACATCAGCACACTGACATAGACAGTCTTGATTCCAAAACTTTTTCCAAGAAAAATAAATCCCAGCACAAGCAGTGCCATATTGATAATAAATGTGATATTTCCAGGGGTTGTCGGCATAATGGCGCTCAAAACGACCGCAATACCAGTCACTCCACCGAAAGAAAAGTTATTCGGGAACTTGAATACATACACGCCGACAACCAGAATAAGCGTTGCCACGGTAAGTACAAAATATTCTTCTATTGTGCGTTTTACACGTCCTGCATTTTTAAACATTGTTTTTTCCTCTGTTTGATTCATTTGTTATTTTCTGCAAATCTTTTTTTCCTATTATGTGAATTGCACACATATTCTACTATACTATCAAAGAAAAAGATATATTTCCATTTTATAATTCTTTTCGTATTTCTTTTTAATTGTATAACAATTAATATTATTTATCTATGTTCACCGACTTATTCACATTATCCACATAGTTATCCACATATTATCTGATACTTTCCCAGTTTCATCCACATATTCTAATTATATGATCCAGTCTGCGAGAATCATATATAAATTCAAAATACCATTTCACGATTCAAGTGTTTCCAATCACAGAGACAAGATATGCTCTGCGAATCTCGCTCCGATTAGCGGTCGTCGCCATAACAAAAAAAGAACCGACACACGAAAACATTCTTTCAAACGCTCTTCGCATACGGTTCTTTCTTATTATTATGTTCCGATCAATTGCAATTAAGCAAGTGCTGCTGTGATGATTGCCATAGAATATACTTCAGAAGCGTTACATCCACGGGACAGATCGTTGATTGGTGCATTTAAACCAAGTAAGATTGGTCCGTAAGCTTCGAAGTTACCAAGACGCTGTGCAATCTTGTAACCAATGTTACCAGCATTGATGTCAGGGAATACAAATGTGTTTGCATGTCCTGCAACCTGAGAATCTTTGCATTTTGTACGTGCAACACGTGGAGAAACTGCTGCATCGAACTGGATTTCTCCTTCGATCGGAAGCTCTGGATATTTTTCTTTTGCTTTTGCTGCTGCGTTGCGCATCTTGTCAACATCCTCGCCCTTACCGGAACCAAGTGTTGAGTAGCTTAAGAATGCAACCTTTGGATCGATACCGAAAATCTTAGCACACTCTGCTGTCTCACCGGCGATCTCTACTAACTCATCCTCTGTTGGATGAATGTTGATTGCACAGTCAGCCATTGCAAGTACTTCGTTCTCGCCTGTAGCTGCCGGACGTACCATGATGAAGCAGGAAGATACGATCGTATTACCCGGTTTTGTTTTGATCAACTGTAATGCCGGACGTACTGTATCTGCTGTAGAGTATGTTGCTCCACCAAGAAGGGAATCAGCAACTCCCATTTTTACTAACATGGTACCAAAGTAGTTTGCCTGAGAAAGAATTCCTCTTGCCTGCTCTGGTGTAACACCTTTGCTCTTACGAAGTTCACAGAACATCTCAACCATCTCGTCAAATCTGTCGTACTTCATTGGATCGATGATCTCTGCTCCACGGATATTGAAACCGCTCTCTTCTGCTACTTTTGCAATCTCATCCGGGTTACCAACTAAAATTGGATGTAAGAAGTTGCTTGCAAGAAGTCTGGAAGCTGCCTCTAAGATACGAGGATCATTTCCTTCTGTAAAAACAATTTTTTTCGGGTTCTTTTTCAAGATGTCAATTAACTGACCAAATCCAAACATTTTATTTTCCTCACTTTTCTTTTTCTCTAAAACCGTGTCTATGTACCGGATAAACACGATTTTCGGCACTTTTGCCGTGACATGCTTACATTATATAGCAGTTTTTTGGAAATTCAATGTTTGTATTCAAATAAATGCAGTTTTATTTTTCATCCTGAGAAATTGTCTCATGTTCTTCTGTTTCTTTTAATGCTTCCTGAAATTCCGGCGACTGTGCGATTTTGATTGCCTTAAAAATATTCGGCACATGATGTTCCCCGTCCGGTTTTGTTGCAAGCATAAAACGGCGGAAAAGGAAAAGCATACAGATACTGATCACGGAAACCAGATCCTCTCCGGCTGTCGTTGTCTGAACGATCATATGACGCGCGATCACGAAAATCAGGGCTTCAATAATATTGGCAGTATTTGGTTTACATAACATTTTTAGGAATTCCACACCAATGACAACGCCGAGCACTGCATCCAGAAATTCTAAAAACGCAACCGTCTCCTCTCTGTGACGCCACAGTTCTCCAATCTGTGGAAAAATTCCGATCGCCGCTATCACAATTCCAATGACCACAACTGCCGCCATGACCATATCCATCACATCGCATGCATCAACAATTCTTTTTCTCACTTTATCCCACATTCGCTTTTCTCCTTTTTTGTAGTTTCAGAACGTTTTTGCCAACAGAAAAACATTCTGTCTTATGCATTTTTCTTATAACAAAAGAGTCGTAGTATCACTGCTGCGGCTCTTTACGGTTTCTGTTCTTAAATTTAAAATCCGAGCATCGCCCTTCGAGTCCAGTCCACGGACGTTACCTCCACAGTTAACTCGGTCCAGGCACCCTCACGGCACACAAGAGCTTTTACTTAGGGCTGCTCCATTCCTGACCTGACCCGGTTCGTAAATTCCTGTTGCGTAAGACCCAAACGTCAACGCCACTTATGAAGGGCTGCTCCGCAAAGAGATAACCCTCAGTTTGATATCACCCCAGCTATAGCGGATTGCTGGTTCAGGGTACCGCTGCCACCCCGGCTGCTCGGAGATTTAAGTATAGCTTATAATAACCTTCATTGTCAAGAGTTCACAGGGAATCTGTCACCGTTTCCTGTTTTTTCCTCTTTTTCTTTTCTCTTAACTCCCGGAAAAAATCAGACAACATCATCGAGCACTCTTCCTCCAAAACGCCTTTTTCAATCTCCACCTGATGGTTAAATGCAGCCATCTGTAAAAGATTCAGCACCGAACCTGCGCATCCTGCCTTCGGATTCATCGTGGCAATGACCACTTTTTTCATGCGGCTCTGCACGATCGCTCCGGCGCACATCTGGCATGGCTCCAATGTCACATACATCGTACAATCCTCTAAACGCCAGTCACCGGTCTTTTTGCTCGCTTTTTTGATCGCGGTCAATTCCGCGTGTGCCAACGTATTTCCTTCGGTGTTTCTTCTATTATATCCTCTCGCAATAATCGTGCCATCCTGCACGATTACGCACCCGATCGGCACCTCATCCAGGGCATATGCTTTTTTCGCCTCGCGGATGGCTGCCTTCATATATTTTTCGTCCTGCGTCATTTTCATTTTTCTGTTTTCCTATTCTGGTACTCTGTTTACAATGATACACTATTTATCGCATCACTACCATAGAAATATTTTTGCTTTTTTTGTGGTGTCGTATATAATGTTATATAAGAATTTTTCCATTCGAGGTTTTTATGCAGAATCACACACAACTGCCCACCGGGCTTTCTTTTTCCTACGAAACAGAGCGATTAATTTTACGGCTTCCCTCCACGGATTATCTGCGGGAAATCCATGATTTTTTATATCGTAACCGCTCCTGCTTTGAAAAATATGAACCAACCGCCCCTGAGAATTATTACACACTCGATTTCCAGCAGACGCTCGCCAGATGCGAGTTAAAACTTGCGCTCAAGCTTTCCAGTGTGCGCTTTTATGTTTTTTTGAAAGAAGATCCATCTACCATCATCGGTACGGTCTGTCTGCACAATATTATAAAAATGCCTTATTTCACGAGTGAGGTCGGCTATAAATTCGATGCGTCTTATCAGCATCATGGATATGCCCGAGAAGCTCTGTCTATGGCACTGTCTGTCGGCTTTTATGGTCTCGGACTCCACAAAATCTTTGCCCGCTGCATGCCTGAAAATACGCCTTCCAAAAACCTGCTGCATGCCACAGGTTTTTTCGAGGAAGGAATTGAGCGCGACAGTATTCTCATTCAGGGAAAATGGGAAGATCACATCCGCTACGCTATCTTAAATCCCGATGAAATCCATTCATAAACGGACAGTTCCCTCTCAATTATTGTCCTGTATTATTCATCTAACGTGTGATACCAATAGCCAAACTGGTTGATGTGATCGGTCGTCATAAACTCCGGGAAACCAAAGATTGCTGCCATCACGCGCTCCTGCTGCTGATAAATCCCCGGGACACCGATAAACCATTTGTCCTCTTCGAGCTTTCCCAACACCAGATAGCGGTAATTGAAAAATCCGTGCAGCAAAAAGCTGTTATTTCCAAGATACCAGTATTTTCGCGGCAGTTCACGCAGGTCTTTCAGTTCAATGCGCACACACTCCACATTTTTATCCTCCGGCAATGTAAAATAGGGATACGTGTTTTTGAACCGCTCCCACGTGTCCACCCAGACAAACTTCGGAAAAATATTGCGCATTGGCATTTCCGTTGCATGAAGCTCCTCTGCAGCATTTTCTCCGTTTTTATCTGCAGGATTTTCCGTTTTTTTCGCGGTCACTTTTTCCGCGTTCACTCTTTCAGCGGTCGCTCTTTCCGCGATATTCTCGTTTTTCTCATTTTCTTTCTGGTTTTCTGTTCCACCCACGTCAAATCTTTGCGGTTCCCACAACCTGATATTTTCTGTTTTTACTGCAAATGGCTTTCCTTCCGTCCAGCGTGTCATGGCAATCGCGCCTTCCTCTCCTGCAAAAACCATTCCATCCATCTCGGCAAACGAGTATTCTGATCCTCCAATCTGATCTGCCTTTATAATTGTTCCATAATCTCCGCTTCCTTTTATCATTCTCATCTCTCCCATCGGGAACGCAAGCATCTGCCCTCCCTCTACTTTAAAAAGGTATACATGATCCATTCCCATCCGAATTGGTGTTCCACGCAGATGCACTTCAATCCTGCATTCATTTCCCCTGATCTCCACTTTTGCAAATCCCGCGTTGATTCCTTTTGTTCCGTTTTCGTATGCATATATATATGTAATAAAACGTTTGATTCCTGCCATCGGATGCTCCCGGCATTTATTTTGTTGCTACTATATATATTCATTGGTCGGTTATGATATACGTGATTTTTCAAAAAACTTACATTATGAAGCGTGGCTGAGTGATCACAGAAATGTTTAAATTTATCTTCTTTATTCTTGACAGAAGTATGGTTCTCTGCTATTATAATATCAGTAACAATTACTATTATTAAAAAGAAAGGGTGATTATCATGCTAAAATATAGTAGACAACGTGAAGCAATCAAGACCTTCCTTGCCGGCAGATATGACCACCCTACTGCTGAAACTGTTTATCTCGGCATCAAAGAAGAGTTTCCGAATATCAGTCTCGGCACTGTATACCGTAATCTGTCATTACTTTCTGACATCGGTGAGATTCAGAAATTATCGACCGGTATCGGACCTGACCGTTTTGACGGGAATCCGGCTCTACATTATCATTTTATCTGCAAACATTGTGGCAGCGTTTTAGACCTTTCCGTAGATGGTCTTGATCATATCAATGTCCTTGCAAATCAGGGATTTGACGGTGAAATTGAAGGTCATATTACATATTTTTATGGGAAATGCGCAGACTGTAAAAAGAACAGTTAACGGTACAGTTCCAGTTGTTCTGCGAACTGTACAGCTTTCTATAAAAAATATAAGAAAAAGTATTGACAAAATATATTTTTTAAATTAAAATCAGTAATAGTTACTATTATTAAAACTAAATAAAATTTAAATAAGAAAAGGAGAACAAAATTATGACAAAATGGGTTTGTACAGTATGTGGATATGTTTATGAAGGAGATGCTGCACCAGCAGAGTGTCCAGTCTGTCATGTAGGCGCTGATAAGTTCAAAAAAGTAGAAGGAGATCTTACACTTGCTGCAGAACATGAATATGGCGTTTACGCAAAAACAGTAAAAAACAATCCAGAAATCAGTGATGAAGACAAAAAATACATCTTCGACCAGTTAAAAGCAAACTTCGATGGCGAATGCTCTGAAGTTGGTATGTACCTTTGCATGGCTCGTATCGCTCACCGCGAGGGATATCCGGAAGTTGGTCTTTACTGGGAGAAAGCTGCTTACGAAGAGGCAGAACATGCAGCAAAATTTGCTGAGATGTTAGGTGAGGACTTAGAGCCAAACATGAAAGCTACTACAAAAGATAACCTGAAATGGAGAGTTGACTGTGAGTTCGGTGCTACTGCAGGTAAAGTTGACCTTGCAAAATGTGCTAAGAAAAACAACCTTGATGCAATCCATGATACCGTTCATGAGATGGCCAGAGATGAAGCTCGTCACGGCAAAGCATTAAAAGGATTATTGGATCGATACTTTGGATAAGCTACAAGCCATGCAATAAAAAAGAAGGCGATACATCGTTGGAACTTGTTCACTAAGATGTAACGTCTTCTTTTTTAGTATACGGCGCCAGCCGTCCATGAGGAAGTAGCGTAGCGAATTCCGAATGGGCATGGCTTGTTATTAGACTTATTGGGCGACAGCCCACAGCAAGAAGAAGCGCAGCGTATTCGAGCTGGCTCGGCTTGTAGTGTTTTCTCCCTATTACATAAAAGGAAGATATCTCCATTTACAAAGATATCTTCCATCACACTTTACTTTTTTAATTTAACAAAGATAATATGTTTTGTGTATTCTGATTTGCCTGTGCCAACATAGCTTGTCCTACTTGTTCCAAAATATTATTTTTAGAGTATTCCACCATCTCATTTGCCATATCAACATCTCTTATTCTTAATTCCGCATTTTGTGTATTTTCAGCGGTGTTATCATCAACCAATTTTCCATGTTCTAATCGATTTTGTTGTGCTCCAAAGGAACTTCTGTAGGAACTTACCTTGCTAATTGCATCATCCAATCTGGAAATTGATGTACTTGCATTTGCATAGTTTGTAACATCTAGTGCAGGGTCTGTGATACCAACTCCTTTTGCTGTTGCATTTACCAGATTAAGAAACATACCCTGATCCTTTTGCGCGCCCATTTGAATCCATATCTGCTTAAAATTATTGTTTGATGTGTTAGAGTTATTATCTCTTTGTGTGGTTGCATGAACCATTGAATTATCATTTTCGATCCAATATGTAAAAATTGTATGATTCAACCATTCGTTTACTTCTGCATTAGTTACACTGGTCTGATTCCAGAATCCAAAAGTTGCACCACCAGAAGTAAAATATGAATTAGGAGCACTTAGAGACGAATAATATCTATGATCACCTATTTCATAATTATTTTTTACTTTATCTAGACCATCTGTCGCATATTCTTCATATATAACAGTTCCTGCAGTATAGACCAACGCAAATAAAAACATCG